>WNEZ01000039.1_pt1 | contig 115243 bp, 107 predicted proteins | sample 5400521 | NCBI WGS metagenome assembly WNEZ01 (sample SAMN13153339, study PRJNA577476) | soil metagenome | isolation source: 120 cm saprolite under Douglas fir tree site 2 hole 1 replicate 1 | place: USA:California | collected 2015-04-18
GCCACGTACTGGATCCCGAAGCGGCCCAGGTCGAACACTGGCGTGCCGAGCACGTTCACGTCGGCCTCGCAGCCGTTGCAGCCTCCGGCGCTGACCACGCGCAGCTTCAGCGATCGGCCGAACAGCCGACGGAGCTCCACATCGAGAGCCGTCATGCGCGGGTAATCCTGCCCGCGCAGTACCAGGTCCTGCCTGGTCCGCGCCGAGAGGCTGTGGTCGGTGGTGAAAGCGATGGCGCCCTCGGGGCAGGCCTGCACGCATTCGGGGCAGAAGAGGCAGCGGCCGAGATCGAGGTGCAGGCCTCCCTCGGCCGAGAGGGCTCCGGTGGGGCAAGCCTCGATGCAGGCACGGCAGCCGTCCGCGCAACGCGAAGGCTCGAGCACTGGCAGACCGCGGAACCGGTCGGGGAGCGCCGGCGGTTCGGCAGGGAACGCCGACGTCCGATGCCCCTGCTGTACCCGTGCGAGCAGGATCTTCAGCATGCGCGCCTCACAGGTCGTGACCGCAATAAGAGAGGTTGAAGCTCTTGTTGCAGAGCGGGAAGTCCGAGATCTGCTGATCGCGCAGCGCCATCGCCAGGCCGGTCCAGTTGTGGAACGACGGATCGACGACCTTGTACGTGTCGAAGCGGCCCTGCCCGTCGGTCATGGCCACGTGGCAGATCTCGCCGCGCCAGCCCTCCACGAGCGAGACGCAGAAGAGGTCAGGCCGCGGCGGCCCGCAGTCCGCGCGCGCGGGGCCCTTGGGCAGCTCGCGAAGCTGCTGGCGGAGGAAGGCCGTCGAGCGCTGGATTTCCAGCCAGCGCACGTAAGCGCGCGCGTACACATCACCCGAACCCGCGGTCGAGATGGGGATGTGCACGAACCGGTACATGCCCGACGGATGCGTCTTGCGCACGTCGCGCTCCAGACCGGAGGCGCGCGCGGCCAGCCCGACCATGCCCAGCTCGCGCGCGACATCGGCCGTCACCCGGCCGGTCTCCTCGAAGCGCGCGCCAACCGAGGGCGTGGACCAGAGCAGCTCGACGGCGTTCTCCACGTCGCGGTATGCGGACTCGAGGCGCTCGGCGGCCTGCGCGGCGCGCTCCGGCTCGAGGTCGAAGCCCGCCCCGCCGGGTCGCACTACGCCGCGACCGAAGCGGCTGCCGCAGAGGAGCGCAGTAAGGTTGAGGAAGTCGCCTCGCAGCCGGCCGCAGTAGGCAGCGGTGGGGAGGAAGCCGACGTCGCCGGCGATCGCGCCGAGATCGCCGACGTGGTTCGCCAGCCGCTCGAGCTCGAGCGCGACCGCGCGTAGCGCCTGGCCGCGCGCCGTCGCGCGCGCGCCCGCCAGCGCCTCCAGGGACTGGCAGTACGCGGTCGCGTGCCCGATGGTGGTGTCGCCCGCCAGCGTCTCGGCGTAGTGGATGCTCCGCTTGTCCGGCCCGCCGACCAGCGCCCTCTCCACGCCGCGGTGCTGGTAGCCGAGCGAGATCTCGAGGTGGAAGACCTCTTCCCCGTGGCACTGGAAGCGGAAGTGCCCGGGCTCGATCACGCCGGCGTGCACGGGCCCGACCGCTACCTCGTGCACCTCCTCTCCCTCCACGCGGTAGAAGTCAGTCACGCCACACTGCGGGTGCTCGCCCGGCGGCCGGTTCCATGCATCGCGCCCGCGCAGGGGCGCGTGGAAGCGGACCGGCTTGAACCAGGGGTGGCCTTCGGGCTTGACGCCCCACTGCTCGGCGATCTCGCGCTCGAAGAGGTGCACCTGGGAACAGTCAGGCGTCATCGACGGGAACGAGTCGCCGAGGACTTCGGCGCGTGCGGCCTCGAGAATTCCTGCTGCGTCGTCGGCGAGGACCAGGACCAGCTCGATCGCCTCGCCGGCCGGCACGCCGAACAACGCGGCGACGCGCTGGCCGCCTGCCGGGGCCTCGACGACCCGCGCTCGGAGCTCGTCGAGAGGGAGCGATGGTATCGCCTCGCGTGGGACGGCTACTCCGTTGAAGAGGCTGACCGTTTTCATCGCTTCAAGTCCACGAAGGCAGCGGCGTTGTGCACGAGCCGGCTTACGGGCGCTGGAAGGTAAACGCCGAGGAGCAGCACGATCGCCATCAGGATCACGATGGGGGCGACGGTCCCCACGCGGTCCCGGAACCCGTCCGGCTCCCGCTCCGGCGGTTCGCCCTGCACGACCGCCAGCACGGCCCCGCCCATGCCGATGAAGACGATGGCAAGCATGACGAGGAACAGGGCGCCCACGAGAGCATGGCCGGAGGTCATGGCTGCACGCAGGATGGTGAACTCGCTGAGAAACGGCGCGAACGGCGGCGAGCCCGTGACGGCGAAGAAGCCGGCGAGGAACAGCGCGCCTGAGAAGGGCAGCCGTCGGAGCGCGCCGCGCACGTCCTCGATCGACTTGCTGCCGTAGGCGCGATGGATGTTGCCCGCCGAGAGGAAGAGTACGCCCTTGGTGACTGCGTTGTTGACGAGGTGGAGCAGGGCCCCGAACACACCCAGTCCGCCGATGCCGACCCCGAGCACCAGAATGCCCATGTGCTCGACGCTGGAGTACGCGAGCATCCGCTTGTAGTCGCGTTGACGGGCCATGAAGACGCCGGCCACGGCCATCGAGAAGAGGCCGATTCCGATCATGAGCTGGCGCGCGAACGCCGCCTCGCCGCCCGCGGCGACGATCTGGAAGAAGCGCAGGAGCGCGAGGAAGGCGCAGCTGGTGAGCGCTCCGGCGAGTAGCGTCCCGACGATGCCCGGCGCTTCGCCGTAGGCGTCCGGTTTCCAGGTGTGCATCGGGGCGAGGCCCATCTTCGTGCCGTACCCGACGAAGAGCAGCACGAACGCAGCGTGCAGCCAGGGCCGCGACAGGCGGGGGGCCTCTCGCACCAGGTCACCGAAGAAGAGTGAGCTGCCCAGGCCTGCTCGCAACGCGGCGTAGGCGAGGAAGAAGGTTCCGAGTAGCGCCAGCGCGATACCCACCGAGCCGATCAGCAGGTATTTCCAGGTCGCCTCGATGGACCGGGCGTTGTGGTTGAAGTGAAGGAGCGGCGCAGACGCCAGCGTCGTCGCCTCGATCGCCACCCACATGAGCCCGAGGTGCTGCGATTCGACGATGAGCGAAGTCATGGCGAGGAAGACGAGAAGGCAGGGGACGAAGACGCGGTTCGACCGCTCGGTGCGAAGCGCGAGGTAACCGGGAGCGTAGAGCGAGCAAGCGAAGAACAGCACGCTGACGACCGCCAGGACGAGCCGTCCCAGATCGTCGAGCTTGAGCCACGCGCCGATGGCCGCGACGTCGGGGCGTCCCAGCGCCACGAACGTCAGCGCGAGGTGGGCCGCGCCGCAAACCGGCAAGAGCCAGGGCCGCCACCGCTGCCAGGGCATGGCGGCCGCGCAGGCGGCGAAGGCGAGCGGGACCAGGACGAGAGCGAGCGCCATGTCACTCCTTGAGCGAGCTGAGCCGCGTGGTGTCGATGGAGGAGAACTCGCGGCTGATGTGCTCGATGATGATGCCCATCACGAAGATGGCGACGACCAGATCGAGCAGGACGGCCATCTCGACGAAGACGGGCATGGCCTGGACCAAGGTCAGGCCCATGACGAAGACCCCGTTCTCCAGCGCGAGGTATCCCACCACCTGCGTGATGGCCTTGCGCCGCGTGGCGAGCAGGAGGAAGCCGGTGAACGCGGTTGCCAGCGAGGAGGGGACGAGCAGCGATCCGACATGCTCCGGCGCCAGCGGCAGCGTACGCGCGAACACCAGCGACAGCCCCGTGCCCACTCCGCCGAGCAGGAGCGAGGGGACGAAGCCGACCACCGGCTCGACCTCTCGATGGATGGCGGCGTCGCGCATGGCGCGGGAGAGCATCGAGGGGATGACGATGCTCTTGAGCGCAACGGTTGCCAGGGCAATGAGGACCGACTGAAGCGTAATCTCGCCGTGCACGGAGAGTACCAGCGCCGCAAGGATCACCCCTTGGGCGGCTGAGCCGGTGATGAGCGCGCGCAGGCGGCTCGTGCCGAGCAGGAAGAAGTTCACCAGCAAGAGGACGACGAGGAGGCGATCGACGGCGGCGTGCATGGTCACCTCGCGAGCAGGACGATTCCGAATCCGGAGAGCAGGCAGGCGGCGACGAGCAGGCTCGGCACGTGCACGAGTCGCAGCCGCGCCATCACCGATTCCACGATGCCGATGCTGACCGCCACCGCGAGGAGGCCCATCAAAAGCGCCCCCCACGCGATCCATGGATCTGCGCCGAGATAGGGAAGGGCGATCCGCACCACCAGCGCCGAGAGCACGAACAGCTTGAGCGACGCGCCGTAGAGCACCGCGCCGAGCGCCGGACCGCCGTGGTCGAGCACCATCACCTCGTGGATCATGGTCAGCTCGAGGTGAGTATTCGGGTCGTCGAAGGGGATGCGGCTGTTCTCGACGAGCAGAACGACGAACAGCGCCGCCACGACCAGGACCAGCGAAGCGCCGGTGCGAGGCGGCCAGTGCCCCTCGGGCCCGCCGGCCAGCATGGCCACCAGCGACAGCGATCGCGAGATCCGTCCGAGCACGAGCAGGCCGAAGAAGAGCGCCGGTTCGGCCAGGCTGGAGAAGGTCGCCTCGCGCGCCCCGCCCATGCCTTCGAAGGCGGATCCGGTGTCGAGCGCAGCGGCCACCGTGAAGAAGCGCCCGAGAGCGAAGAGGTAGGCAAAAAGGATCGCGTCGCCCTCGAACGACAGCGGTGCGTGCCTCGCAACGGGCACCAGCAGGGCGGCGATCGCTGCGGTTGCCACCGCCGCCACCGGCCCCGCCTTGAAGACCCAGGAGGTGGAGGTGCTGAAGACCGATCCTTTCCGCCACAGCTTGACGAGGTCGTAGTACGGCTGCAGCAACGGCGGCCCGACCCGGCCAGCGAAGGCCGCCTTGGTCTTGTTGATCACCCCGAGGAGCAGCGGCGGAAGCAGCAGGAAGACCGCCACGTGCGCGACGTCGAGGAGCAGGATCCGCGGGATCATGTCCACACCAGGAGCAGGACCAGCGTCAGGAGGATGTAGCCAAGGTACGCCTGGACGTTGCCCCGCTGGATGAAGTGGAGCGCCTCGAACGCGCGGCCGGCGGCGTTCAGGGACGGAAGCACCAGCCGGTCCAGCGTCGCGTCGGGCACCTCGCCGTGGTACGCGGCGGGGGGAGGGAACGGCCCGACCAACCGCGGCGCGCGCTCTCGCGGGAGCAGCGCGAAGCCAAAGAGGTCGACCAGCATCTGCGCAAACGACGACGAGGTGTATTGCATGCGCGCCCCCGGGGCAGCGTAGCCGCAGTCCCAGGTTGGCGCGGCGTTCGAGCGGCGGATGCGCGAGGCGAGCGCGGCCGCGGCCAGGGTGAATGCAGCGAGCAAGAGCGCGCCGGCGAGGGCGATCCGGCCCAATGGCACCGCGGCGGCAAGCCCCGTGCTCACGCCCCACACGGCCGCGGCGGAGTCGAGCGCGGGCGCGACCAGGGAGGGGGCGAGCCCGATGCACGCGCAGCAAGCCGCCAGCGCAATCATGGGCCCCAGCATCGTCCGCGGTGACTCATGCGCGCGGAGCGCATCCTCCGAGCGCGGCTCGCCCAGGAAGACCGCGCCAAACGCCTTCACGAAGCAGGCGAGCGCAAGCGCCCCGACCAGCGCCAACGCTGGCGCGGCGAACGCGGTGGCGATCCACCACCTGCCGTCGCGCGCGGCCGCCGCGTGGAAGAGCCCCAGGAAGACGAACAGCTCGCTGACGAAGCCGTTGAGGGGTGGCAGCCCGCAGATGGCGACGGCGCCGACCAGGAACAGCAGCGCCGTTGCCGGCATGCGCCGCAAAAGGCCCCCCAGTCGGTCCAACTCGCGCGTGCCGGTGGCGTGAATCACCGACCCTGAGCCGAAGAAGAGCAGCGCTTTGAAGAGCCCGTGGTTCCACACATGCAAGAGCGCGCCTGCGAGTCCGAGGAGTACCAGCTCGGGGTGGCCGACCGCCCTTCCGACGAGCGCAAGCCCCAGGCCCATGCAGATGATCCCGATGTTCTCGACGCTGTGATACGCGAGCAGCCGCTTGATGTCGTGCTGGCCGATGGCGAAAGCGACGCCGAGCACGGCCGACACCGCGCCCAGCGCCAGCAGCACGCCGCCCCACCACAAAGGCGGCTGCGCGAATCCCGCCGCCGTCCGGGCCAGTCCGTAGATGCCCATCTTGATGAGAACTCCTGACATCAGCGCAGAGACGTGCGTTGGCGCGGAGGCGTGGGCGCCGGGGAGCCACACGTGCAGCGGCATCAGGCCCGCCTTGAGCCCGAAGCCGGCGAGCGCGAGCAGGAAGATGGCCGTGCCCACGGGCCCGCCGGCGTTCACGCCCCGCCCGTCGAAGTCGAACCGACCTGTCGCACCGAAGAGCAAGGCGAACATGGCGAAAAGGCACAGCGTCCCGATCCGCGTAGCGGAGAGGTACAGATACCCTACCTCGCGAATGGCGGGCTTCTCGTCCTCGGTAGTGATGGTGAGGAAGGCGCAAAGCGCCATCACCTCCCAGCCCGCCAGGAAGAGAACCGAGTTGCGAGCGACGACCAAGAGGCCCATGCCGGCCGTGAGCAGCCCGTAGAAGAGTCGGAGCTTGCGGCCGTTCTGGCGGTGCTCGGCCTGCGGCCAATAACCGAGCGCGTAGACGGCGCCGAGCGTGGAGATGAAGAAAACCTGCGCGAGAAACATCGCCGAGAGGCCGTCGACGCGTACCTCGAGCGCACCTCCCGGCACGGCCCAGGGCAGGGAGATGCCGCGCGGGGAGGGCGCCGCGAACGCCACCCCGGCGGCGGTCACGCCCGCGACACCGGCAGCCGCTACCAGCGCGAACGAAAGTCGCTCGCCGGCTCGGCCGTCACGCGGCAGGAAGAGGCCCGGCACGCCGCTCAGCGCGGCCAGCGCGCACGCGATGAGGGCGAGCGCCTCGCTCGAAAGCCCAACTGGCCCGGCCAGCGTGTCGAGAGGGCCACTCATCTTCCGGCCGACCCGCGCAGCGATACCCAAGTCAGCGCTGCCACTGCCGCGGCGAGGATGTAGAAGAGATAAGCGTGCAGCACACCCTGCTGCAGCCAACGCAGCCCCGAGAAGCGGTCCGCCCAGCGGGTGAAGAACGGTTCGAACCAACTGCGGGTGAGCGGGTCGGTGTCCTCGGCCCGGAACGAGGCGGGAGGGGGGAAGAGACCGCGCGGGCGATGCTCGGTCGCTCGGGGCGTGAGCCCTCGCGGCAGGAGCTCGTCCGTCGCGATCTGCGCGAACGAACGTGCGGTGTACTGCATCCGCGCGGTGGGCGCCGCGTAGCCGCAATCCCATGTGGGCGGCGCCCCGGCGGTCCGGCGGACGCGCGCGGCCAGCGCTGCGCCGAAAGCTGCGAGGGCCAGCGCGATCGCCGCAGACGTGCCGGCCAGCGTCGCGAGTGATGGCGCGAGCGCTTCGACGCCCGCGGCCACCTGCTCGCCAAAGAGTTGCCCGGCGAATCCGCGCACGGGGCCCAGCGCGATCGCGGGCCGCAGCGAAAGAGCGGTGCAGGCGGCTCCGAGCACCAGCATCGGGACGAGGATCCCCACGGGCGATTCGTGGGCGTGTGCCGCGGCCTCGGTGCGCGCGTTCCCGAGCAGCGCGATCCCGACCAGCCGCACGAAGCAAAGCGCGGCCAGCGCCCCGACGAACGCGAGTGCGCCTACGGCCAGCAGCGCGGCGACGCCTGGCGCTCCACTGCGCGCCAGTGCGCCGGCGAACAGCCCGCGCAAGAGCAGCCACTCGCCCACGAACCCGTTCAGCGGCGGCAGCCCGGCGATCGCGACTGCGCCCAGAACCAGCACCACAGAAGTCCACGGCATCCGCCGCGCGAGCCCACCCAGCGCCTCGAGGTCTCGGGTGCCGGCGCCGTGCAGAACGCTGCCGGCACAGAGGAACAGCAGGCCCTTCATCAGCACGTGGCTCCAGAGGTGGAAGCCCGCCGCCAGCACGCCGAAAGCGGCGACGGCCGGCGCGCCCAGCGCCGCGCCCCACCAGGCGATGCCCAGCCCGATGAGGATGAGCCCCATGTTCTCGATGCTCGAGTACGCCAGCACCCGCTTGAGGTCGCGTTGCGCGAGCGCCTGCGAGATGCCGAAAGCGGCCCCCGCGAATCCGATCAGGATGAGCGCCGGGCCCCAGAAGGGGGCGGGCGGCAGAAAGGTGAACGCGCGGAGCAGACCGTAAAGGCCAATCTTGATCATCGCCCCCGACATCAGCGCCGAGACGTGCGAGGGGGCAGCGGCGTGCGCTTCGGGCAGCCAGACGTGCAGGGGCACCACGCCCGCCTTCACGCCGAACCCGAGCACTGCCAGTGCGAAGAGCCCGGCCGAGAGTCCGGCTCCGGGCGCCGGCATGTGGCCGAGCGCAGCGAAGTCGGTGCCGCCTACCTGTCGCGCGAAGAGCAGCACCAGCGCGATCAGGCAGGCGACGCCCAGGTGCCCGGCGACGAGGTAGATCCAGCCCGCGCGGCGGACTCCGGCCTCTTCGTGCTCGAAGGTGACGAGAAGGAACGACGTCAGGGTCATCGCCTCCCAGGCGACGAGCAGGAGGATCGTGTCGCGGGCCAGCACGACCAGCGCCATGCTGGCCACGAGCAAATTGAAGAAGAGCATGGGCGGTCCCAACGGGCGCCGCTTCCCGCCCAGGAGGTAGGCGCGGCCGTACACCGCGGCGACGGCGGCGAGCGCGAAGAGGGGCACGAGGAAGAATGCGCTCAGCTGATCGATCCCGATGACCAGGTCGCCGTACGGAGGAGTCCAAGACCACCGGGCTACGAGCTCGCCGCCCGACAAAGCTGCGACCGAAGGTCCCAGCCCCAGCGCGCTTCCCGCCACCGCTCCGGCGGTCCCCACCCCCGTCGCCCACCGCGGCCAGCGCGACAGGAGTGCGGCGAAGAGGCCGGTGGCGACCAGCAGCGCCAGCGAGTCGAGGAGGAGCGCCACGCTCAGCGCCTCTCCTTCGTCGCGGCCTCGACGCGCCGCGCGTGCGCGAGGATCTCGTCGGCCGGGGCGCGACGCAAGACGGCGTTCTTGAAATCGCGATCGTGCAGCGCCGCCGCGAGCCGCGCCAGGAGCTGCAGGTGCGCGTTCACCGTCGGCGTCGCGAGCAGGAAGACGACGTGGACCGGCTTCCCATCGCGAGCGCCGAAGTCGATCGGCTGCGACAGCGTACAGAGCGCGATCACCGGCTGCACGCCGTTTTGGACGATGGGCGCGCGCACGTGAGGGATGGCGATGCCGTCGCCGACGGCGGTGGACCCGGCGGCCTCGCGCGCGAGCATGATCTCGACCAGCGTCTCACGGTCCGCGCCCGGTCCCAGCGGCAGGAGCGAAACGGCCGCCCGGATCGCCGACGCGCGATCGGCCGCTTCGATGCCGTCGTGCACGCCGCCCAGGGCGAGCGCGTCCGCGAGGCTCGGCACATGCTCGGCGCTTTCGGCGTGCAGCTCGTGCGAGGCGCGCAGGCGGCGCGCCGTCGCCCATTCGAGCAACTCGGCCTGGTTGAAGCGGATCCGCCCCTGCTCGCGGGAGAAGGGGATCTCACCCTCGTCGATCCAGGCGTGGATCTGCCGCTCGGGGACATCGAGGAAGCTGGCCGCCTGCTTGACCGTGAGTTGCATCTCCACCTTCCGCCAAGTCAGGTCTGACGCGGGCCAAGCACCGCGATCACCGACCGCGCCAGCGCGTCGGGCAAGAGCGGCTGGCGCAAGACGCCCACCCCGCGCTTCTGCCACTCCGCCGGCTCCTCGGCCTTGTGGCGCACCGCAGCCATGCGCACGGGCCAGAGCAGGAAGCAGGCCAAGCCGCCGACAGCGGAAGCGGCGGTCAGGCAAGGCGCCGGGTCGGCAATTCCGGCAGCGTTCTGCCGTTTCGGCACCGCGCCTGTGCGGCTGGGCAGGCGACCGGGGTTTGATCCGCAAAGCATGCGCTCCAGTAATCCGGCACGGTTCTTGAAGTCCAATATCCCGCCGGCTGGTAGACCCGGCCGGCAGGAGGCAGCCATGAGGCGCATCCTGGTCGGCGTGGATGGCTCGAAGGAGTCGCGCAATGCCGCCGCTTACGCGGCAGGGCTGGCCCAGGCAACGGGCGCGAAGCTGACTCTGGCTTGCGCCGTGTTCGCCCACGACCTGTTGACCGACCCGGAACTGGTCGCGCGGACAGCGCACTGGGAGCAGGAGGATCAGGAGCGCGGCGACGCCCTGGTCAAAGAGATCGCTGCCGCGGTGGCGCGGCCAGGCGTGGACGTCGAGACGCTGGTGGCCGGTGGACCTGCGGCCGCGACGCTGTCCCGGGTGGCCAAGGGGGGCGACGTGGACCTCGTCGTGGTCGGCCATCGCGCCCGCGGCGCCCTCGCGCGCCTGCTCGTGGGCAGCGTCGCCGATCGGTTGGTGCAGATCTGCCCCAAGCCCGTATTGGTCGTGCACTGAGGGCGCGATGTCCGCGACCGAAGCGCTGTTGCGCATCCGACGATACGACGTCGGCTGGTCGGACCGCGCGGCGCTGAGCGACGGCACCCGCCTCCTGCTCCGGCCGCTCGGACCGGGAGACGCGGACCGCACCGCGGCTGCCTTTGCGCGCCTCTCGAAACGCACGCGCGCGCTGCGTTTCCTCGGCGCCAAGGCCGAGATGTCGCCCGCCGAACTGCGCTACCTGAGCGACGTGGACGGTGAGATGCACTTTGCGATCGTCGCCTGCCTCGAGGACGTGCCCGACGAGATCATCGGTATCGTGCGCTTCATGCGGTTCGAGCAAGACTCCGCGCGGGCGGAAGTCGCGGCCACGGTCGCGGACGATTTCCAAGGCCGGGGCCTCGGACGCCTGTTGCTCACTCGCCTCGCAGAGGCGGCGCGCGAACGAGGGGTCCGCACCTTTCACTGCGAGTTGGCCGAGGGGAACGTGCCCGCGCTTAGCCTGGTGCGAGAGGCGGCGCCCGGCGTGTGGCCCGCGCGCAATGGAGGTGGCGTCCTGGTCGTGGATGTCCCGGTGCCCGCTGAGTCGCGCCCCTTGAAGAATTACAAGTCGTGCCACTGGGACCGCGTCACTCCTCGCCGGTCACCTCGTTGAGCAATACCTTTGCACGGACAATCGCGAGATCGATCTCGGCAAGGTGCGGCTGGCGAAGAAGGATCAACCGCTCGAGCTCGGTCAACGCCACGTTCAGCTGCGAAAGCATCGAGATGTCCCCGGTGCCCAGGGCGGCTCCCTTCAATCTCTCGATGAGGCCCTCCAGTCGGCCGCGTTCCTGCTCCACGCGATCGCCGTCGTTCCCATGCTGCTTGTCGTCAGGCACGGCGATATTCGATAGCACGTGGCGCGCCAACCATGCCTCTGCGGGCAGGCTGCAATCTATCTCAGGGCTGGCCGGTCCAGCCTTCGGGCTGCGTTCGCGACAACGAACTCTCGCGCCAGCGGCATCCGGCACTTATGGCATGCCGACTTGGCACGCCTTTGCGTCCGTCGCTCTACAGTTAGCCCCTTCGGCAAAATGCTCCACGAGACCTCGTTGTTTCATTTTGAGTTGCCACGGAAGAATTGAGCAAAAAACCATCCCCAGGTGCAGACGATGGCAACGCAAACGAGTGCCACCACAACCGAGACCCAGTCGATCTGAGCTACCAGATCGGCGATGGGATCGGCGGCCGACGGAACCGCGAACAAGCCCGGCGAGCCGACGCGGTGCCTGTTCAGGTGCGGGAGCGTGGCGTCGGCGCATTCCCTGGGTGCGGAGACAGCGGCGTTGCGGGAAGTGGTGCGAGCGGGCTCGACTCCGGACCTTCCTCCGTTTCTTTCGTAGTCACTGGCACCGGCGTGTTCGTGGTCTGCGGCACCGGTTTTTGCCCCGGATCCTCCATCCGCTTCTTCGCCATGACGGTCCTCCTGCGAGGCTTCTCCGGATGGCCGTTCAGCATCTCTCATGCCAAGGCCAGGACTGTTCAGGAGCGAGCGATGTCGTCGGAATCATCCGGTCTGCGCAGCACTCAAGGATCGCGGCCTCCCGCTAACGTGCGTCGTTACTTTCGCAAAATCCGCAACTCCGAGGCTCGCCCATGGGCGTTAGCCTCATCCCCGGGCGTAGATGTCAGCCAGTTCGCTTGAGGCGAAGGACGACCTCCACTGATCGCGTCAGGGCGCCGGGGAGCAGCGGGCAGCGCAAGATCCCGATTCCGAGCCGCGCCCACGAATCGGGATCTCCAGAGTGCCGATTGCGGATGGCCAGTAGGGGAATACCACGCCGCGTCCCCTCGACTACCGAGACGAGCTGCTCCACGGTAGCTGCCGCTGCTTCCGGGCAAACGATGGCGAGCGAGATGGGAAATTGGCGCAGGGTGGACTCGGCATTCTCGATTGTCGCCGTCCGGATTAACTGGAATCCCTCTCCCTGAAGGTCGGCGAGCAGACCGTCCGACTCCGATGCGCCGTTCGCAAAGACGAGTAGAACCTTTTTTGGGGCGGGTCCAGCCTTCTCGCCGGATTGGCCCGACGCTGACCGCCTCGTCATCGGAACCTCACTTTCCCTCCGCCAACATCGTCGTCAGTCGCAGGGCACCTGCCGCGGGCCGAAAAGCATTTTCTGCGCCAACAAGGGCTGCGCAGAGCACGATCTTGACACTACGCGCTAAGCAAGATCGGCATCGCCTCTTCGAGTGGAGATGCCGTATTCGCGCAGCTTCGAATAGAGAGTGCGCAGGCCCATGCCAAGTGCCTGAGCGGTTGCGGCGCGGCTCTGGTAGCGCCGCAAATTGCCCAGGATGATCTGCCGCTCCGCGTCGGCAAGCGGCAGCCCGAGAGGTATCGTCACGCAGGAATTGGCGACGGTGGCCGATGCGTGCACCGGATCGGGTCCCCGCCTGGCGCTTCGCGCGGCAAGTTCCGCGAAGCCGTCGGGGCCGATGGTGTCTCCCGTCGCCAGCACGGCCGCGCTCTCGATGGCGTTCTTGATCTCGCGAACGTTGCCTGGCCAGTCGTACTCCATCAGGATCTTGAGCGCCTGCGGCGCGATCCCCTGGATCTTGCCTCCGCTGCGGCGGTTGAAGTCCGCGATGAAGGCGTCGATGAGCGAGGGAATGTCCTCCTTGCGATCGCGCAGCGGCGGCACCACGATGGTGACGACCTTCAGCCGGTAGTACAGGTCCTCGCGGAACTTTCCAGTCCGGATCGCGTCCTCCAGATTGCGGTGGGTGGCGGCGATCACACTCAGGTCGACTTTGACCTTAGCGGTGCCGCCGACCCGCCGGAACTCGTTACGCTCGAGGACGCGCAGAAGCTTGGCCTGCGTCGACGGGTCCATCTCTCCGATTTCGTCGAGCAACAGGGTGCCTCCATCCGCGAGCTCGAAGAGTCCCTTCTTCCGATCGGTGGCGCCTGTAAACGCACCCCTCTCATGGCCGAACAGCTCGTTCTCGAGGATTTCGTGGCCCAAGGTCGCGCAGTTGACTGGAACGAAGAGGTTTGAGCGACGCGGACCACGGGCGTGCAGCGCGCGAGCGATCAGTTCCTTCCCGGTGCCGCTCTCGCCGAGAAGCAGCACGTTTGTCTTGTAGCGAGAAATCTTGTCGATGGTTCCGAGCATCTGCCGCATGGAGGGCGAGGTACCGACCAGACCCATGAAATCGACGACCGATCCCGGTCCCGGCGGCGGCTGGGGCGCTTTGCGATCGACCACGCGGCGAACCCGCACCAAGAGCTGCTGCTCCTCGATCGGCGGCACCAGATAGTCGGCGGCGCCGAGCTGCATCGCGTCCACCGCCTCCTGCACGGTGCCGCACGTCCCCAGGACGATGACAGGCACCTCGGGATGCCGGTGCGCGGCGCGTGCGATCACGCTTGTCAGCGCGACGGCACCGAGCTTCTGCGAAACGAAGATCGCGGCAAGCCGCTCGCCTTCCAGTGCCGCGAGCGCTTCGGCCTCGGAACTCGCTCTCCGGACGGAGAACCGGACGCTGCCCAGCGCCGAAGTCAAGGTCGCCGCGCCGGCCCTGTCCAAGGCCGCTACGAGACAGGTCCGTTCCAGCCCCCAACTCTGGGTGTTCGGCATGCTGTGGCCCTCGGCTCACCACCCTTAATGCAGATTCGGCAGTCGGGACAAGCCATTCTTGCCGAGAGCAGTTGCTGAGCGCGCTCTAGCCTGGCGGGCTCGGTTCGCTCGGACGCGACGATACCCAGACAGCGGGCACGCTCTTGAACAACTGGGGCGTGGCCCTCAACACCCTGGGACAGCCCCTCGCGGCCGAGCGCGTCTTTCGAGAGGCGATCCGCATCAGCAGCGCGGACCAGAACGAGCAGGCCGTCTCGCCGATGCTCCTGAACAACCTCAGTCGGACGCTCCATCATCTCCACCGCCTCCCCGAGGCGGCGGACTATGCGGAGCGCGCGTACACGAACACGCGGCGACTGGGCGACGAGATCGTCGTCCACCAATCCTTGAGCGGACGCGCTACGATCTACCGCCTGCGGGGCGACCTCGATCGTGCGGCCGAGATGCTCGCCGAGCTCGAGCCGAGGATCAAACGCATGTTCGCACCCGGTCACATGTTCTTTGCCACGTTCGCCTCGCACCAGTCTCTTCTCCTGCAGGCGCGCGGCGATTTGCACGGCGCGCTGCCGGCCGCGGATCGTGCGGTCGCCCTGGCGGAAGCTACCCCACAGGGCCTCGACTACCTGCCGTCGTACCTGCTGCGCCGATCCGACATCGAGCTGCAGATCCGCCGTCTGGAAGACGCCCGATCCGACGCGGGGCGAGCTCTCCGCATGGAGCAGGAGGCCGGGGAGCCCGGCGCTTTTTCCTGTGCGCTTGGCCGTGCCTACCTGGCGCTGGGCCGGGCCCTCCACGCTCAGGGCACGGTCGATGAGGCCCGAGTCGCATTTGCCTCCGCGCTCGAGCACCTGCAGCCCACGTTGGGTGCGGATCATCCCGAGACCCGCGATGCCCGGCGCCTGGTGGCCCAGGCACGGACCGATTGATCCTACGGCGCCGCGCGCAAGCGTCTGGCGCGTGTACGGCGGAGCTTCACGCCGTTGACGACGAGGGTGACTCCGAGCCAGGCCGCCGCGATGGCGAAGGGTACGACCAGGATCCAGGGGAAGAGGACCGCGATGATGGCGCCGGCGATCAGGCAGAGGCCGCCGGCGATGAGGAGGCTCGCCTCGGCCGGTCGCAGGACTCGATAGCCGCCCAGGGCCGCGGAAACGCTGTTTCCGACGCGGATGGCCCCGGCAGTCGCGACGGCGGAGCCTTCGCGCGCTCGACCGCGTCGTGCGAGGCGCGGCCGACCGCCGATCGCCGGCCGCCGGCGCTGGCCGAGCACGACCTCGGTGGAATTCTCGAGGTCGGCCTCGTAGGCGCGTTCCATCTCGCCTGCGAAGCCCGCGTCCTCGACCGCTACGTCGAGCTCCCAGTTCCCCATCCAACTCGCAATGTTGAGGTTCGTCGATCCCACGCGCGCCCACCGACCGTCCGCGACGGCGGTCTTGGCGTGGAGCATGGGGCCGTTCCATTCGAAGACGCGGATCCCGGCTTCGAGAAGAGGGCGATAGCCGGCGGTGCCGAGCTTTTTCACCAGGCCGAGATCGCTGTCGCCCGGCACCAGCAGCCGGACGTCGACGCCGTCCATCGCGGCGGCACGGAGCGCCTGAACGTAGGAGGGCAGCCCGATGAAATAGGCGTCCGTGAGCCACAGCGTGCGGCGCGAGAGGGCCGCGACGAGTGTATCGAGCCGGAAGATGCCGGTGGTCGCGGGCTCGGTCGCGATGACGCGTAGCGAGACGCCGCCCGCAGCGGCGATCTCCTCCCGTCGCGGAAGTGGTTCCGTTTCGGGCGGTCCAGCCTCGGCCCACGTTCGTGCGAAGGCGTGCGCGAGATCGGCGACCGCGGGCCCTTCGATCTGGATCCCGGTGTCGCGCCAGGGGGGTATTCCGCGGGCCGGATCGCCCGCCCACCGAGCCGCGATGCAGAGGCCGGTCACGAATCCGATGCGCGCGTCTACGACGACGCTCTTGCGGTGGTTGCGACGAAGCCATCCGAGCGGCGCCGCGAAGCGGAACGGATTGAACCAACGTATTTCGATGCCGGCCTGTCGCAGGCGCGCCCAGAAATGATGAGAAGCCTCGCCGCGCGCGCCCAGCCAGTCCTGAAGGACCCGCACGCGGACGCCGCGCCTTGCAGCCTCGCCCATCGCGTCGGCGAATCGGTTTCCGACAGGGTCCTCAGCGAAAATGTAGCTCTCGAGCGTAATGCTGTGATTGGCGCTTTCGATTGCATCGAGCCAGGCCGGGTAGTTTTCCGTCGCGTCGCGGAGCAGCCGCACGCGATTGCCGGCGACCAGCGGAGCACCGGCGGCCCGCGAGAGCGCGTGCTCCGCCACCGGCCGCAAGGTGGCGAGCGCCGCATCGGATGGGTCGATTCGAATCGCCAGGGCCACGCTCCTCGCGCCGGTCTTCCGAGGGTGTTAGCTTCCCTGCATGAACAAGAAGCAGACGGGCTTCAACCTCGCTTACGTGCTCATCGCCGTGGCGGGCGTGCTGATCTTGCAGGACTTCTGGATCCGGCAGCAAGCCGTGGCAACCATTCCCTACAGCGAATTCCAGAAGCTCGTCCGCGAGGACAAGATCGCGAATGTCGTCGTCGGACAAGATCGGCTCTCCGGCGAGTTCAAGGAAGCCATCGGCGGGAAGAAGCGGTTCCTCGCGGTCCGCGTGGACGCCGACATCGCGAAGGAGCTCGACCAGCACAGCGTCGAGTACCGCGGGCAGGCCGAATCGAACCTCTTGACGCAGCTCCTCTCCTGGGTGGTGCCCATCGCCCTCTTCTCGGGCATCTGGATCCTCCTCGGCCGCCGCATGGCGAAGCAGCTCGGCGGGCCGGGCGGCGGGCTCCTTGCCATCGGCAAGTCCAAGGCGAAAGTGTACGTCGAGACCGACACCAAGGTGACGTTCGCCGACGTGGCGGGTGTGGACGAGGCGAAAGCCGAGCTGCAGGAAGTCGTCTCCTTCCTGAAGGACCCGAAGCAATACGGGCGCCTCGGCGCGCGCATGCCCAAGGGCGTCCTCCTCGTCGGCCCTCCCGGCACAGGCAAGACGCTCCTCGCCAAGGCGGTCGCGGGCGAGGCGGGCGTGCCGTTCTTCTCCATCTCCGGCTCGGAGTTCGTGGAGATGTTCGTCGGCGTGGGCGCCGCGCGCGTGCGGGACCTGTTCGAGCAAGCCCGCGCCAAGGCGCCCTGCATCATCTTCATCGACGAGCTGGACGCGCTCGGCCGCGCCCGCGGCGCCTTGACCGGGCTGGGCGGCCATGACGAGAAGGAGCAGACGCTGAACCAGCTCCTGGTCGAGTTGGACGGGTTCGATCCAGCCTCCGGGATCGTCCTGCTGGCGGCCACGAACCGTCCGGAGATTCTCGATCCCGCCCTCTTGCGAGCCGGCCGTTTCGACCGGCAGGTGCTGGTAGACCGGCCCGAGCGCGTCGGGCGCGAGCAGATTTTGAAAGTCCACACCCGCAAGGTGATCCTGGCCACGGACGTGAAGCTGGAAGAGGTCGCCGCGCTCACGCCGGGCTTCACCGGCGCGGACCTCGCGAATCTCGTCAACGAGGCGGCGCTGGTCGCGACCCGCCGCGGCGCGGGCCAGATCGGAATGACCGACTTCAACATGGCGATCGAACGGATCGTCGCCGGCCTGGAGAAGAAGAACCGGCTCCTCAACCCGCGCGAGCGCGAGATCGTGGCGCACCACGAGATGGGCCACGCTTTCGTCGCGGCCGCGCTCCCCGGCACCGACGCGGTCCACAAGATCTCGATCATTCCGCGCGGCGTCGCCGCGCTCGGATACACCATCCAGCGCCCGACCGAGGACCGCTATCTGATGACGCGCGAGGAGCTCGACGACAAGATGGCTGTCCTGCTCGGCGGGCGCGCCGCGGAGCATCTCGTCTTCGGTCACCTCTCCACCGGCGCTTCCGACGATCTTTCCAAGGCGACCGAGATCGCCCGGAGCATGGTGACCCGCTATGGCATGGGCGCGACGCTGGGGCCGGTGACGTACGAAACCGAGCCTGCCCCGTTCCTCGGTCAGGCCTACGGCTCGCAGCGACTCTACGGAGAGGAGACGGCGCGGGAGATCGACGTCGCGGTGCGCGGCGTCGTCGAGGCTCAATTCCAGCGCGCGCGGGCGATCCTGGCGGCGAATCGCTCGCTCCTCGGTGACGCCGCGGCCACGCTGCTCGCGAACGAAACGCTCGCGGGGCCGCAGCTGGAAGACATCCTGGGACGCGTCGGGAAGGAAGCGGGACCACGCGTCGCCGCCGCGGCCACCGCCACTGCGTAGGCCCGCGAGGCCGTCGAGCAGTGGGCGACTTCATTTCACTGGGAAAATGCCTGTCCACGCGGCCTCCTGCGCGATGGCGCGAACCCGATGTGTCTTAGACGTCGACGGGACGGCGAGCGCCACCCGCTTATTCCCGCCGGAATAGCGCGCGCCAGGTGGAGGTCCGGACGCGCGAGGCGCACCACAGCGCCGAAGGAGATCTCCGTGAAGAAGGGAATGCTGATCGGATTGATGGCGCTGGCAGCCGGCTGCGCCGGCATGAGTCAGGGCGCACGGGCCAGCAGCCCCGTTTCGGAGAAATGGCAGGGCTTCGTGCTGAGGGACGGCCTGCAAGTTCCCATCGCTGTGGAGCTCGCGGCGTTTGGCGCAGATTGGATCGGCCAGTTCCGCGTCGGAAGCAGCACATTGCCTCTCGAGCACGTGCGCGTGACCGGCCTCGCCGTTCACTTCGAGCTGCCGGGAGAAGTCGCCTTCGATGGCACCGTGGCCGGCAACTGGATGGCGGGTTCCGTGTCCGGCACCGCGGCGCGCGGGTCGTTCGCGCTCACGCGCGACGTGGAGGAGCCGTTCGACCCGATCGGTAACTTCGGTCCGTGATCAGGAGCGGGCTTCGCGTTCCCTGGCGAACGCAAGCATCGCGACGGCGCGACGCAGGCGTCCGGCGAGCGACCTGGCGATTGCGCGATAGAGGGCGTATCCGGCCTCTGGGTGGCCGGCCAGCGCGTCGGCCAATTTGCCGGATCGGATCACCAGCAGGTCGACGCGCTCGAGGGCGGTGACCGTCCCGCTGATGGGCTCGCCATCGATGAACGGAGCCTCGCCGATGGTCTCTCCCGGTCCGAACAGCACCGGAGGTGCATTTCCGCCCTCGGGAAGGGCACGCACCGTCCCGTTCCGGATGACGTAGAGCGCATTCGTCACGGACACGATGGTCTCGCCGGCGGGAATCGTGATCTCCTCTGCTGCGCGGGCTACGACCTCCAGCGCGGGATCTGGGATGTCCTTGAAGATCGTCACCTTCTTCAACGCTCGAATCGTGTCCATGGATGCTCCTCCCGTTCTTGGGAACAGGGCGGTCACGGCCGCGGCGGGAAGCCGTGGAACATCTTTTCGGCCACGCCGACGTCCGTCTGGAGATGGACCTCGAGGTCGCCCGCGGTCTCGACGGGCTTGAACCCCTTCTTTCGCAACTCCGCGTCTATCGCAGCGACGATCTGCGCAGACACTCGGTGCCGAGAAACACGACTGTTCGGAGCCGCGTTGGCCTGGTTCGGACCGCCGGCGCTGCCGCTCGGCGCCCGCGCCCCGGCGCGAGGCGGCGGCAGCGGCGGCGGTCCGAGTGCTCTAACGCGATTGGCGATCGTCGCGATCGCCATCGGCGTCGTTGCCGCCGCTGGAGGAACCGTCACAATTCCCCTCTCCGTCGCAGGAGATGACTTTGCCGCTCAAGGGCACGATGACCTTCGAGTGGCGCACTTGAGCGATGAACCGCTGGACCCGCGTGCCGGCGACCACGACTCCGCCGGAGGTGGACACCTGATTGGCATGCTCGGGAATGACCGTGCGCGGCTTGATCAGATGATCGACGGCAAACGCCGCCTCGTCAGGCCCCATCGTAAACAGTCCATCCATGTGGACGATGGCGAGGTTTGGTCTGTAAAACCGGCTTTGGGTAGCCCAATCTCCGAGCAGTCCCGAATCGCCGGTCCAGAGGACAGTGAGGCCATTGGTAAACCGGATGATGTAGCCAGACTCCGAGCCCTGGTAGCCAGTCAGGCCCGGCGCGACACCTGGCGGATCGACGACGCCGGTCGGCCCGTCGGTTGCGCCAGCGGCATGGTAGGCGGGAATCGTCGTGATCTTCACGCCCTTCGCCTGGCCTGAGTTGACGACGGTCACCGTCCCTCCGCGAATGGTTGCCACGCAGGGAGAGGTCCGGGGAACGGTCGTGATGTTGTCCGCGCCCGAGACCGTGATGGGGCAGCTCACCGGCGCCGGTCCGGGGACGTCCTTGAGCTTTTGAGTGAAGAACGTCGGTTGCTCTCCGCCCACGAGGACGGCCGAATTGTGAACGCTTGCGATCTCGGGAGCATTGCCGTCGAGCGGGAACTTGAACGGTGAAGTGGTCGTCCCGGCGCAGTTGGAGAAGAAGACGTCTCCGATGTGATCGCTGTGCGGATGGTCGATGAGGAGGACGTGCACGCCGCCCGCAGGGTCTGCAGGGTTGGGCAGCCTGGGGTCGCGCGACCCGTTCACCGTGCGTCCCGGGGCGGTCAGGATCCGTACTCCGGTAGGATCTTCAAAAAGCAAGGCGCGATCCCCGACACAAAATTCACCTCGAACGGAGCCTAGCGGGGTGATGGTCACGTTCTGCGCGTGCGCCAGCGAGCCCCATGCCCCGAGGACGAGCGTGCACCACCACGACGGAGATTCCCACTTTGCCTTCATCGCTCTACCCTTTTTCCACGCGGCTAGAACGTGACCTGCGCCTGGAACAGGATCTGATGCTGCCGCGGAGTTGCAGGCAGTCCGGGGGTGTTGGGCAGGACCCCGTTGGCGATCAGGCTCTCGTATTCCGCCTGGATCTTCGCGCGGTGCCACCGGATGTAGTAGTTGAGTCCGCCCGCGACCTTGAGGAAGCTGTTCTTCCTGGTATCGCTGTTGAACCAGTAGAAGTTCGCTTGCGGCTGGATCGGTCCGAAGCGGTAGCCGGCCTCGCTATGGAGGCCCCATCCGGTCTTCGCCTGGCCTGGCCCCCAGTCGAATCGATACCCGTCGATGATGAACAGGGCCTCCATGTCGCCTGGCACCGCCATGTCGACGAATGCGTCGGCGGCAAGCGCGCTGTAGTCGTAGACGGTGGTGGCGTTCTGTGGCGAGCCCGAATGCGGCTGGAACTGACCGCCGACCCCGACCGACAAATGGGAAGAGCCGTCGGCGAAGATCTGGGGATACGTATAGCCATCGTCGTAGCCGATCAAGTTCAGGCGGGCCATGCCCGCGAGCAACGGCACGCCGTCCGGATTCTGGGACGGCGTGGCGGGCGCGGGGTTCGACGAGGAAACGGCGACTGCGCGGGCCCCCTCGTAGGCGCCCCCGCGGATCAGGATGCGCTTGTCCAACAAGAGCGCGCGCAGCTGCACGCCCGTTTGACGCTGCGCTCGCGCGTCCGGGTACATGAGGATGTCCGAAACGCCCTCGAGGGAATTGTTCCGCCACGACGAATCGATCGCGGGACGCGAGAGAGGCGTCTTCAGGAAACCGCCCTCGATGTAGACGTCCGCCACCGGCACGAAACCGACCACGACGTCCTGGAGCAGGCTCGGGTTGCTGTAGTTCCCGCGCGCCCCGAACCTGCCCGTCTCCAGCTTCACGTAGTACCAGAAGATCTTGTACGCCGTGCCGCGCGCCGACACGCTTGCCCGGCGCAGGAAGAAGTCGGTGTTCACGTGTCCGCTGGGCGCAGGGCCCGAAGTCGCCGTCGGCGGTGGGCCGTCGTAGATGTTTTCGTTCCGGAATTGCAGGTTTCCGTCGACGTTGAGCGTGAAGTCCTCGGTCCCCGTCCGGACCTCGATGGCGAGTGCGCCGGATGAAACGAGGAGGACTGCCAGCGACGAGAGATGGATCCACGACGTCTTGTGCCTCATGTGCTCATCCTTTCGCGTATCACTCAGCGAACCGCATTCCCGCAGCCGCGGCGACCCGCGCCGACCTGGGCGACGACGAGGAGACAAGGGAGGCGAGGGCGAGCAGACGCGCCCTGGTCCGCTCCGAGGCCCCGAGTCATCGCCGGCCATGGCCGATGGCGTGCAGAGACGAAGAATCGGCCGCCATTCGCGCCCCTCCGCGCTGCAGCGCCGTTGCAGCACGTCACGTGCCGTGCGGCCGCCCTACCACAGCGACGATCGTCCGTGTCAACCGGGGGGCAAGTCGCTCAGGGTAATTCGCTGGTTTTCGGTCGGTCCCGCGTTCCACGGAGTGGAACACGCCTGCCGGAGGGGCACCAGATGACTTGCAAACGACTACTCGTGAACATTGCGATCCACGCGTCGGCGATCTTCCTGGTCCTGGCGGCGTGCGCACATTCCACGACGCAGAGCCAAGAACGGCTGCCGCCGCGGACCCAAGACCGGCCGCTGCAGGACCGGATCAAGTCCGGGGAGCGCTCCGAGCGGGAGTCGTGGCAGAAGCGGGACGAAGTCGTCCGGGCGCTCGCGCTCAAGGACGGAGACGTCGTCGCGGACATCGGTGCGGGGACCGGCTATTTCACGCGTCGCTTCGCCAGAGCGGTCGCCGCTGACGGCAAGGTCTACGCCGTCGACGTGGCGGCGGACGTCCTCGGGTACCTCGAGCAGCAGGCGGGCCATGAGGGGCTGGGCAACGTCGCAACGATCGTTTCGCGGGAAGACGACCCGATGCTGCCCGCGAACGCCGTCGACCTGGCGTTCTTTTGCGACACGACCCATCACATCGCCAACCGGACGGATTTCTATCGCAGGATGCTTCCCGGCTTGAAGGAGCACGGCCGGCTGGCGATCATCGATTATCCGCCCGGCGCCGAGCACGCGCCGCACCCGCCCGAGCAGCTCGTGCCTCGCTCCCAGGCGATCGGCGAGGCGGAGGAGGCAGGGTTCAAGCTCGTCGACGAGTTCAATTTCCTTCCCCGCCAGTACTTCCTGCTTTTCGAAAAACGATGACGTCTCCCTCTGCTCGTCCCTGCCGAGCGGTCGTACGACCCTGGTCCGATCTCGCGCAGAGGGTCTCCCTGTTCCACTCCGCGGAACACCTGTGCGAGACGAGCGTGCGGATCCTGGCGAGGGAATCACAGTCACCGAGCCGCCCCCATTGACACGAAGATTCGATGCCTGTGTAACTGGTCGCGCCTGCCTCACCAGGCGGGATTGTTGCTGCACCAGGGTGGCGCCAGAAGAGCATGGCACTGCAGGCGACACGCTCCGGCGAGGAGCTCGAAGAGTACCTGGCGCTGGTGCGGGCAGCGGGCCTCGATGCGCCGTGGTCACGCCCTGGTCCGCTCATCGAATCGAAGAAGACGCGCGTCCAGCCGTGCTTCTGGCGTTGGGTCGAGATCGAGCCGCTTCTCCGGCGCAGCGCGGACTTCGTCGCGCCGGGGCAAGGCACCGAGAGGCGGATCCTTCGCCTGGCCAATCCGGGCGTTCCGGAGCGGACGAGCACGCACACGCTCTCGGTGGCGGTCCAATATCTCCTTCCCGGCGAAGTCGCGCCGGCGCACCGTCACTCGCCCAACGCTTTCCGCTTCGTGCTGAGCGGGCAGGGCGCGTACACGACCGTCGACGGAGACAAGTGTTTGATGAGACCAGGCGACCTGGTTCTCACGCCCACCCCGATGTTGCACGACCATGGCAACGAGGGAAACGAGCCGGTGATCTGGTTCGATGGACTCGATTCTCCGGTCGTGCGCTACCTCGAGGTGCTGTCGATGCAGCGCCATTCCGAAGAGCGTCAAGAGATCGGGCGCGTCGTCGGCGCGTCCGAGCGCCGTTTCGGCGCCGCGGGACTCCGGCCGGCCACGGCGGTCGCGGCCGCGCGTCCGCGGCGGCTCATCCACTATCGATGGCAGGCCGCGTACGCTGCGCTGGGGCAACTCGCCGAGGTGGAGTCCGATCCGTTCGACGACGTGATCCTGGAGTACGTGGACCCCTCCACCGGCCGGTCCATCTTCCCGACCATGGCCTGCTACCTCCAGATGATCCGTCCGGGAGTCCATACCCGGGCCCACCGCCAGACGAGCAGCGCCGTGTACCACGCGGTTCGCGGCGCGGGTTGCACCGTCATCGACGGCATCCGGCACGGATGGGAAGAAGGAGACTTCTTCGCCATTCCACCCCTGGCGCGCCACGAACACGTCAACGAAGGGAGAGAGCCGGCGATCCTCTTCTCGCTGCAGGACGTTCCGCTGCTCGCCGCGGTGGGCCTCTATCGCGAGGAGGAATAGGGGTGCGCGCTCCGGACAGAACGCGCGGCGAGAGGGGAGGCGCGATCCAAGCGTCGATGCTTGGCGCACTGACGATGGCGGTCGCCACCCTGACCGTCACGGCCGCCGCCGCGGCGCCCGCCACGTCCGAGACGGTGATCTTCGCCAGCCCGTCGCCCGGGACTGCGGTCGGGCTCCTGGTCCAGGTGATCAAGGAGAAGCGGTTCGACGAGCACAACGGGCTCGTCCTGGACGTCAAGTACTTCGACCCCGCTGCCACCGAGCAGGCCGTCATCCTCCGGCGCGCCGACGCCGGCATCTTCCCGGTGGTCTCGGCGGCCCGGGTGAACCTGGTCGGAGAGAAGATCCGACTGTTCGCGCCCGCCTTGATCAATCACAACTCGATCGTGCTCCAGAAGGGATCGACGGCCACCCGCCTGTCCGACCTGAAAGGGAAGCGGCTGGGAACGCTCGACCGGATCTCGATGACCTACACCAGCCTGGCGGTGATCGCGAAGATGCAGGGACTCGACCTCGACCAGGACTTCAAGCTCACCCTCTCACCTCCGCCGGTACTGATGGCCCTGTTCAGCCGCGGCGAGTTGGACGCGCTGGCGATCTTCGAGCCGCTGGTGACCCGGCTGGTCAGCGAAGGATACGGGGAGATGATGCGTCTGGACCGGTTCTGGCGGGAGCAGACCGGGCAATTCATGGTCGCCCTGGCCATCGGGGCGCACGAGGACTGGCTCAACTCCCACCCCGGAGCGGCGCGCAAGCTGTTCCGGACGGTGATCGAGGCCATGGCCGCGATCCAGGCGAGCCCCAAGGCGATCCTGCAGGAGCACCGCCAGTCGCTGCTGATCGAAACGGACGAACAACTCCGGCGCCTCACGGAGAGGATGCCGCGGCTCTACACGGCGAGGTGGGATCGTGCCCTCATCGACGACATGGACTCTCTCCTGAAGAAGAACGTGGAGCTCGGCCTGCTCAAGGCGATGCCAAAAGATGAAATCTTCGTCATCCTCAACTGAGGGTGCGCAGGGCTCGATGTGGCAGCGCTGGCCGCCGCTCGTCTACCTCGCCTCCGTCTCAGCCATGCTCCTCGCCTGGCACGCGATCGCCTCGTTCTTCCCGCCGTCCCTCTTGCCGGGGCCGATCCCGGTCTTCGAAAGGGTCGCGGAGATCTTCGTCTCCGGCCGGTTCGCCGTGCACATGGGGCCGACCCTCCTGCGAGTCGGGGCGGGGTTCGTCCTCGCGTTCCTCGTCAGCATCGCGCTCGGGATCGTGATGGGCGTCAACCCCGCCGCCGAGCGCTTCTTCGAACCGGAGGTCGTGGTGGGCCTCACGGTCCCCAGCCTCGCCTGGTCGGTCATCGCCCTGATGTGGTTCGGCATCTCGGAGCTTGCCCCGATCTTCACGATCTTCATCGTCCTCCAGCCGCTGATCACCGTGAACGTCGTGCAGGGCACCAAGGCGCTGGACCTCGAGGTGATCGAAATGGCCAAGGCGTTCCGGGCCGACCGCGCAATGATGATCCGCGACGTGGTGATCCCGCAGCTCGTTCCCTATCTCCTGGCCGCCACCCGCTTCGGGCTCTCCCTGGCGTGGAAGGTGGCGGTGATCGCGGAGCTGCTGGGTCTCTCGAATGGAATCGGCTACATGATCCATTACTCGTTCGGGATCTTCTCAATGGTCGACGTGTTCGCCTGGACCATCGCGTTCACGCTCGTCATGCTGGCGATCGAATACGGAGTGCTGAAACCCCTGGAGGCGCGGGTCACCGGCTGGCGCCGGGCGGTGGCGTTCTGACCATGCAGATCTCGCTGCGCGGAATCCACAAGGAATTCCCCCGCCAGTCGGGCGGGCGGCTCCCGGTGCTTCGCGACGTGACCCTCACCGTGGGTGCGCAGGAGTTCTGCTGCGTGGTGGGGGCATCGGGATGCGGAAAATCGACGATCCTCAACATCGTTGCCGGACTCACCGTTCCCGATGCGGGCCAGGTGCTCGTCGACGACATGCGACTCGACTCGAGCCGCCTGCGAATCGGTTACGTCTTCCAGAAGCCTCGCCTGCTGAATTGGAAGAGCGTGCGCGACAACGTGGCGTTCGCGCTGCGGGCCGCGGGCGCTTCCGGCGCGGAGGCGCGGGCGAGGGCGCTGCACTACCTGGCGATGGTGGGTCTGGACCAGTTCGCGGACGAATTTCCGCTGGCGCTGTCAGGCGGGATGCAGCAGAGGGTCGCCATCGCGCGGGCTCTCGCCATCGAGCCGGACGTGCTTCTCATGGACGAGCCATTCAGCCACCTCGACGAGATGACCGCGCGCACGCTCCGGGCGGAGCTGCTCCGCATCTGGGAACAGGCGAGAAAGCCGGTCATGTTCGTCACCCACAACGCGCTCGAGGCGGTGTACCTGGCCGACAAGGTGCTGATCCTCAGCGGCCGGCCCGCCACCATCCTCAAGAGCGTCCCGGTGGAGCTCCCGCGGCATCGTGAGATGGAGGATCCGCGGCTGGTGGATCTCCAGCGAGAGATTCTGCACACCCTCGGGATCACGCCAGTCAACGCCGTCCGACATTGATCGTCGGCGCGCGGCAGGAGGCAACGTGCGCATCGTGGTAGGGCTGGCCGGCTCCTCGGGCCCGATCTACGGCATCCGCGCGCTCGAGGTGCTGAAGCAGATGGGCATCGAGACGCACCTGGTGGTGAGCGATGGGGCGAAACTCACCATCCCGCTGGAAACCAAGGGTCGATGGACCGCCGAGAAGGTGCAGGCGCTGGCTTCGGTCGTCTACGACAACCGCGATCTGGCCGCTTCGATCAGCAGCGGATCGTTTCCGACGGACGGCATGATCGTCGCGCCGTGCTCGATGAAGACCCTTGCGGCGATCGCCCATTCCTTCAGCCAGGATCTCCTGGCCCGCGCCGCCGACGTGACGTTGAAAGAGCGCCGCAAGCTGGTGCTCGTCCCCAGGGAGACGCCCCTGCATCTCGGCCATCTCCGCAACATGGTCTGCGCGACCGAAGTGGGCGCGGTGATCCTCCCGCCGGTGCCAGCCTTCTACCACGAGCCGACCACCGTGGATGACCTGATCAATCAGACCATCGGCAAGATCCTCGACCAGTTCCAAATCGAGCACGCGCTCTTCCGCCGCTGGCGGTCACCGCCGGGTCCCTAGCTCAGGGGCCCGGCTCGTCTGCGACGCCGTTCACCAGGACGCCGATCCCGGCGACTTCCACCTCGACGACGTCGCCCGGAACCAGGAACCGGGGCGGATCGAATCTCGCCCCGGCGCCGGTCGGCGTGCCGGTGGCGATCACGTCCCCCGGCTTGAGCGTGGTGAAGGTCGAGATGTAGGAGATGAGATCGGCGATCGGGAAGAGCATGTTGGCCGTGGTGTCGTCCTGCCGGGTTTCGCCGTTCACGCGAGTGGTGACCCGGATGCGGTCGAGTCCCTCGAACTCGTCGGCCGTCGCAATCCAGGGGCCGATCGAGCCGGATTTGTCGAAGTTCTTGCCCGGAGTGACGTTGAACTTCCCGTGGCGCAGCCAATCGCGGACGGTCCCTTCGTTCATGCAGGTGAGTCCCGCGACGTGCGCAGGCGCCTGCGAAGGGGGAATGCGGCGTCCGCGCTTCCCGATGACGGCGGCGATCTCGCCCTCGTAGTCGAGCTGCACAGATTCCGGCGGCCTCAGCAGCTTCGCCCGATGCCCGACCAGCGAGTCGGGGGCACGCATGAAGATGCTCGGGCGCTTCGGGGCCTCGCCTCCGTCGCGGTACTCCTGGTTGCGGTCGCGGTAGTTGATCCCCACGCAGACGATCTTCTCCGGCGCCGGAACCGGCGGAAGGAAGACGATCTCCTCCAGACGGTAGTCCGCTGGACTGCTCGCCGCGATCTCCGCGGCGATCGGCAAGGCGCCCTGCTCGAGGAGCGCGCGCAAGCTGGTGAGCTCGGGCCCCAGCCTGCGGCGCAGATCCACGACCCCGGCCCCCGCCAGCACGCCGTAGCTCTGCGCGCCGCCGGATGCGAACGAGAGCAGCTTCACGCTTTGGTCTCCCCCGCGCCGTCCTGCCGGCGGCGGGCGTAATCGTGCAGATTGTTCTTCTTCCAGCTCAGCGCTGGATCGATTTCCTGGATCTCCAGGGAGATCCCCAGCGGCGAGCGCTCGGACAGCCCTTCGAGGTGCTTGCAGACCGCGGCGAAGACTTCCTCACCGACGCGGCGCCGGGTCGCGAGGTCGCGGCCATGGGCGATGCGCAGGACCAGGTGAACGAACGCGTTGTCCGGGTGCCCGTCGGCGATGCGGTAGCAGGATCGCTCGGCGGCACGGGTCCGCGTACCGCCGATGGGAAAGACGCCGGTGCGCAGCGCCGCCCGGTGGACGCACTCGATCAGCTCCTCCGGTTCGATTCGCCCGCGGAGGTTGGCGGAATACTCGACGACGATGTGCGGCATGTGCTCACCCTTGGTTCGCGCCTCGCAACGCGCGCTCGATTTCCCGGGCCGCGATCTGGGTCACCCGGACGACCGCGGTCAGCCGCCCGTCCGCGAAACGGGACGAGAGGGTGGCCACGCTCACCGCGGCCACGGGTTGCCCTCGCGGGTCCTTGATCGTGACGCCGACTCCCGAGACTTCCTTGACGACGTGGCCCTCGGCGAAGGCGTACTCCCTCGCTCGCGTCTGCTTGACCTCGCGCCGGATGCGCGTCGCGCGCATCGCCGTGAACCGGGCGAGGTCCTGGGCGCTGGCCTTGAGTATCTGATCGACGTCGGCGTCCGGCAGCGCAGCGAGAAGAGCGAGGCTCCCTGACCCGACGCCCAGCGGGCGCCGGCTCCCCACCTCCATCGTGAACACCTTGACGGGGTAGCTCCCGCTCACGCGGTCCGCGCAGACGGCTTCGGTGCCGCTCCGGACGATGAGAAAGGCCGTGTCGCCCGTGGCCTCGGCGAGCTTTTCCAGCACCGGGCGGGCGACGCGGGTGAGCAGGAACTTCTGGGCCGCCGACCAACCGAGGAAGGTGAGCTCCGGACCGAGGTGGAACTTCTTCGTGTCGCGCGATTCCTCGACCAGCCCCTGATCGCGCAGCGCCGCCAGGATCCGCGAAGTGGTGGCCTTGCTCAGCTGTACCGCGCGGGCGACTTCGGAGAGGCGAAGCTCGGTCCTCCCCGCGGCGGCGAGCGCCCTGAGGATCCCGATGCTGCGTTCCAGGCTCTGCATGTCCTTCAGCCAACCTCATCTCCCGGTTGCCGCGGTCGCGCGATCGCCTGCAAGTTGAGAGCGCGCGCCGGAACCTTCCCTTGCAGATAGGCGTCGATGGCCTCGACGGCCTGTCGGAAGAAGAGATGATACGCTTCCCACGTGACGAACCCCATGTGGGGCGACAGCACCACGTTCTCGCACGAACGAAACGGATGCGCTGCTGGAAGCGGCTCGACCTGGTAGACGTCCAAGGCCGCCCCGGCGATCCGGTTCTCCCGCAGCGCGGCGAGCAGGGCCTGCTCGTCCACCAATGCGCCCCTCGAGGTATTGACGAAGTACGCGCCGCGCTTCATCAGCGAGAGCTGCTTCGCTCCGATGATGCCGCGGGTGCGCTCGGAGAGGCGCAAGTGCACGCTCACGACGTCGCTCTCCCGGAACAGCTCGTCCAGCGCTACACGGCGGGCGCCGGCCGCCGCAGCTCGGCCATCGTCGAGGGTCGGTCCCCAGGCGAGCAAACGCATGCCGAGCAATTTCCCGAGCGCCGCCACCTGGCTCCCAATCCTGCCCAGGCCCACGATGCCGAGCGTCTTGCCGTAGAGCTCGACGGCGAGGCCGGTCTGCCATCCGCCCTGCCGCATTGCCCGATCTTCTTGAGGAATGCGCCGCACCAGCGCGAGAAGCAGGGCGATGGTGTGCTCGATTGCGGAAGCGCCGGAGCCCTCGGTTTCGGTCACCAGGATCCCGCGGGCGCTCGCGGCGTCCACGTCGACGTGGCCTGAATTGCGCCCGGTCAAGGCGAGGAGCTCGAGGGATGGAAGCCTCTGGAGGAGAGAAGCCGGGAAACGGGTGCGCTCCCGGATGGGGACCACGATCTCGTATGGTTGCAGCCGCCGGGCCAACGCTTCCTCGTCAGCCGGCGTGTCGCGGTACGCGTCGACGGTGGCTCGACCGACGAGCTGCGCCCAATACGGCAGTGAAAGGACGACCTCCTGGTAGTCGTCGAGGACCGCGACCCGCTTCATGATCGATCTGCGGCGACCGTGGCGGCGTCGGGCACGGGCCCCTCGAGCTTCAGGCGGAGCGCCCCACGATCGATCTTGTCGCCGCGCAAGGGCAACTCCCCGACCAATTCCACGCATTCGGGAATCTTGAAGGTCGCGATGCGCTGGGCGCGGAGATATGCGGTCACCTCGTCCAAGGTGACGACCTGGCCGTTCTTGGGCACGACGAAGGCACAGGCGCGCTCGCCGAGCAGGGGGTCGGGAAACCCGACCACGGCCGCCTTGTCGATCTTGGGATGCCCGCTGAGCAGCGCCTCGATCTCTCCGGGCTCGATGCTCATCCCGCCCCGGCGGATGCGATCCCTCTTCCGGCCGACGATGATCAGGTTGCCGGCGGCGTCGAAACGGGCCAGGTCTCCGGTGCGGAACCAGCCGTCGGCGCTCCACGCCTCGCGGGTAGCAGCCTCGTCGCGAAAATATCCCATCGCGCAGCAGGGGCCACGTCCCCAGATCTCACCTATCTCACCGGGGGCGACCTGGTTGCCCGCGTCGTCCACCAGGCGAAGCTCCGTGTTTCCGCGCGGCTTGCCGACGGTATTGCGGCGGACGTCCGGCGGGTCGGTGGGAGAAGGGACCGTCCACCCTCCGAAATCCATGCCCCCGTACCCGGTGAGCACGATGCCCCTGGTGCGGTGCTCGACGCGCGCCGCAGCCGCGGGCGGAAAAGCCGCACCCGTCGTGTACCAGATCCTGAGCCGCTCGACGCCCGTGTTCGACCAGTTGGGATGGTCCAGCAAAGTCATCACCTGCGGAGGGACGCCGCACACGATGGTCGGACGGACACGCGCCAACGTCTCGATTACGAGGCCCGGCTCGAACTCGTCGATCAGGCACGTCGCGGCGCCGACGATCGGAGCGGCGAACAGCGGGATGATGCTCGGACCGATTCCCTGGCTGAGCACGAGGACGACTTCGTCCTCGCCCAGGTCGAGCAGCTCGGCTTGCGCCCGGCCGCGGAAGAGCCACGTCGACACGCGGAATTGGGCGAACTTGGGGATTCCCGTGCTGCCGGAGGTGGGCAGGATCACCAGCGCGTCCTCGGGTGGATGATCGGGAAGCGCCGGAGCCGAAGGCCCGCGGCCGATCCGATCGACCTCGTCCAGGGACATTCCGGGGGCGGCCAGCGCGCCGCCGACGACGAGCAGGAGCGGCCGCTTGCGGAGGCCCGGGACCAGCCTCAGCGCCGCCGCTACGTAGTCCCGGTCGCGAAACCGATCCGGGACGGCCAGGATGGCGGGCTCGGAACGCTCCAGGATCTTCTGCAGCTCCCATTCGCGCAGCCTGGCGGCGATCGGGAGCCAGACGAGGCCGGCGCGTTCGCACGCAATGCGAAGCACGTAGGACTCCACCCAGTTCGGCAACCAGCAGGCGACCACCGCTCCTGGCTCGATGCCCAGCGCCAACAATCCACGCGCGACCGCCCGGCTCAGATCGGCTGCCTCGCGCCAGTTCAGCGACCGCCGGCGATCGGCGAGCGCGGTCCGTTGGGTCCGCTTGCACGCGTGGCGGTCCCAACACTCCGCGAACGAGGTCGGTGGGCTATCCATTGGCCGCGACGCGGAGGGCCTCGAAGGCGTCACGGTAGCCGACACCGGGCAGCTCGGACGGCAGCTCTCGGACGATGCGCATCGCATAGGGTGTCGAGAGCTTGACGCCCACTGGAGTCCTCACCCACAGGACGTCGCCGTCCGGCAACGCCTCCCGCCGCCGATCGATCACGACCACGGCGTGCCGCAGTGAATACTTGCGAAGCCCAGGCGCGAGATCGACGAGGATCAGGGGAATCTCGACCCCCTCCTTCAGCTGGTCCCGGCTGCGGACGAACGTCTCCCAGGCGCGCTTCGTCTCGTGCATCGAGTCTCCATCGGGCGGCATGGCGAGCTCCGAATCCGTTCTCCGCGCGGCGCTACTCGCGGCTGTAGTTGAGGCAGGCGTCCGAATCGTCCACGATCTTCTCCATGTCCTGCACCGGGACGCGCTTCGCGATCGGGTGGATCTCGTCGTCGGTCAGCCCGAAAGCGTGAACGGCGTTTTCGTTGACGAGCACCGTCGCTCCCGCCCTGGCCAGCAGCAGGATGTACTCGAACTGATTGCGCGGCGCAGCTGATTGCGGAACTCCCAACCGCTTCGCCGCGACGCGCCGCTGCGCGCTGGTGAATGGTGCATCCTCCAGGGGCGTCTTGTGGGCGTTCATGCGCAGCGCGCCGACGCTTTGCGCGTCGAACAGGATCTGCACCTCGTCGCCTGCTTTCAGCGCCGCCGCGGCCTCGTCCAGGATGTCGTTCAGCTTCGCGTCGTTCGGCGCCACGGCGCTGATCAGGTGGACCGATTTTCGCGCCTGCCGGGTGCGTGCGGGTGCCTGTGCGGACACCGTCCGGGCTTCGAGCAGCGATCGGGCCAGCGCGCGCGCCGCCTGGCTGGTCCAGTCGCCGTCGCCGCCACCGGCAAGTCCCACCATCCGTCCCTTCCGATCGACGATCACGGTGCTGGGGCAACCGCGGACGCCGAACGCCTTCCTCATCCGATCCTCGTCCTCGACGGCTATGGGGAACGAGCTTCCCACCTTCTCCCGGAACGCATCGAGGGCGGCGAGATCGTCGTCGAGATCGACGGCGAGCAAGACCAGCCCCTGGTCAGCGAATTCACGTTGCAGCGCTGCGAGAGCGGGAACCTCCCGCTGGCAGGGCAGTCAACCGGGCAGGAAGAACTCGAGCAGGACGGCCTTCCCCCGGAAGGCCGACAAGGGAAGGGGACGTCCGTCGGTCTCGTGCAGCACGAGATCGCCGACCGGAACGGGCGGGGCGATCCGCCGCACCCTCATCGCGGAGAACGGGTCCAGGCTTGCGTCAGCCGCAAAGGCCGTCGCCGGAATCGTCGAGAGGGCGCATGCACAGCCCCACAGGGCGGCGAACGAGCGAAGTCGTCGGAGGTTCATCCACCACCCCTGCTCACCGGATCTGCCCGGAACACGCGCATCATCTGGCCGTCACCGGGTCCGGCCACCCTCCTGGTCGTCGAAGCCGTACGCCTTCCAATTGCGGAGCACCCGCTGGCGTACCGCTTCCGGGAAGATGCAATTGAACGTCGCCCTCACCGGCACGTCCCATTCGCGCGACCAGTCGGGGGGCCAGGTGCAATCGAAACCCACCGTCGCTCCCCGTTTCGCCAGGCGCTCCTCCTGGCTGTAGCAGGGCGTGAGAGTGTTCGAGCGGCCCTCGTACTCCACGACGTGGATGCCCCTCGCTGGATGGCACTGGGTTGCGAACGCATGCATGACGGCTTCCATGTCGAACGGGTCGACGTCCGTCTCGACGACGAAGATCTTCGAGAGAAGGGCGCGGCGCGAGGTGAGGATCTCGACGATCTTGCGGCAGATCTCCGGACCGCCCCGCCGGACGGACACCACCGCGGCGTGAACTGCCGTTTCCGCCGGCACGTAGACGTCCGCGGCTTCGACGCCGTGCTTCGCGAGACGCCGCTTGATGCTCAGCGCGCCGGTCATCGAGGTGATGGTCGTGCTGTCGTCCTTGAAGCCGGTCGCGTCGACCGTGAGGATCGGCCGCCGGCGGTGCGTGATCGCGTTGATGCGGCAGAGGATCCCGTTCCCCATCTCGCCGGTCCGGTAGCCCGGATACTCTCCGTAAGGACCTTCGAGCGAGACGCGATCGGGCAGGACTTCGGCCTCCAGGACGATCTCCGCGGTGGCGGGCACGAGCAGGTCGCTCGTCTCGCAGCGGACGAGCTCCACCGGAGCACCGCGCATGCCCCCCGCCAGCGCGGCCTCGTCCGTTCCCAGGGCCACGGTGGCAGAGGCCGCCAGGTGGCTGAAGGGGTCCGCTCCGATGACGATCGCAATCGGCATCGGCTTGCCTTGGGGGAGGAAGCGCTCCTGGAAGATCTTGCCGAGATGGCTGGTCGGGCGGGGAAACCCGGTCAGCGTCCTGCGGCCGTGCAGCATGAAGCGGTAGATCCCCCAATTGGTCCAATTGGTTTCCGGGTCACGCGAGACCACCAGATCCCAGGTGCCGATGTAGCGGCCCCCGTCGCCCTCGTGGAGCATGGGTGCCGGCAGGCGGAACACGTCGACGTCGTCGCCTCGGACGACCACCTCCTTGCAGGGGCCCGTGTCGACCTCTACCGGCGGGATCAGCGCCTGTTCGCGCCGCTCGTACTCGCGGTAGATCTCCTTGACGCTCGCCTCCGGCTCGAGGCCGAAGAGGATGGCGACCCGGCGCCAGGTGGCGAGCGGATTGGCGAACACGCTGTGCTCTTCCGGATAATCGGCGATCCGCTTGAACCAGACCGCCGGTGCGTCCCGCTCGCAGGCGAGCCGGCTGATCGCTCCGAGCTCCAGGTCCCAGCTGACCTTCTCGCCGACGACCACCAGGTCGCCCGAGGTGCGCAGGGCCTCCATGAACTCCCGGTTGTCGTGCCAGATCATCCGCAGGACTGTTACAGACCGCGCAAGAAGCCTGTCAACACGGCGCGGCAGACCGTTTCACCAAATGGAACTTTCCCCGAAGGATCAGGAGCGGAGCGTGTCCAGCGCGGCCTCCCAGGCAGCCAGCACCTCCGCGGCGGGCCTGCCAGGATCGAACTCGATGCCGCGGGTCAGGCGGGCGCCCGGCTCCAGATCTTCGCGCGCCTGGTCCACCAGCACTTGCTCCACGGTGGCCTCGAACCGGGCCAGGGCGGGGTTGGACGGCGCCTCCTGCTCCACCGCGAGCGTCTTGACGTAATAGGCCATGCCCGCCTCGATCAGGCACAGGGTGAGGCGGCCGGAGCGACGGAGATTGTTGGACGTGCCGCTGGTCCGGTACGTCGTCAGGCGCAGCCTGCGCGCGTCGACGGCGACCACCTCGCCGTAGGAGAGGAGGGCCGGGTGCGCCCGGCCGTGCGCATCGACCGTCGCGATCAGGATGGCCTTGCCCATCCTGGAGGACAGATCGTGCCCGTCGAGCATCGAGAGCAGCGCTCCGGGCAATTCGTTTCCCAAGTCCCGCGACATCGATACGCCCTCGCGGCCAGGTCCACGCGTAGCGAAGCGCGGCCGGTGGACGGGAAAGCTTCTATCCAGACGGCTTCGGACCGGTAGGAAAATCGCGCGGGAACACCATGATGGAGTGGCTGTTGGTATCACCGGCGCCGTATTCGCCGTTCTTGGGATCGACGTAGACCGAGCGCGGGCTCGTGAGCTGGCTCCTTGGACCCCGGATGAGCTTCTTGGGCGCCACATTGCCGCTGTCCGTGCGGTTCCAGACGGCGAGGAACCCGGGCGTGCCGTACTGGAACTCCTGGACGAGACCGCGGTCGGCGATCACCAGCTCGTCGCGCTGGGGATCGAGCTGGATCTGGCGCGGCCGCAGCATGCCCGTGTCCGGACCGCTGATCACGCGCAACGGCGCCACGTCGCCGTCGTCCGTCCTGCGGAACACGCGCAACGCCGGCGGAACGGGCGGGTTCGCTTTGGCTTTGCCTTCGTCGGATACGACGATCTCGTCGTGCACCGGGTCCACGACGATCCCTTGCGGATTCGTGATGCCCGTCTTGGGCCCGATGATCTCGCGCAGAGGCGCGACGTTGCCGTTCGCGAGGCGGTCGAACACCAGGACGCTCAGCCGGGTGTCGTTGGAGACGACGAGCTCGTTGTGCTTGTCGTCCACCGCGACGCCTTGCGGCGAGTACAGGTGCGTCAGCGAACCTTGGATGATCCGGCGCGGCGGCGTATTGCCGCTCTGCGTGCGGCCGAACACCAGGATGGCGCCCGCCACGTTGCTCGGGATGACGATCTCGTCGTTCGGGATGTCGACATAGATTCCGTGAAGGCTGCGGCTGATGCCCGTCTTCTGTCCTTCCAGGACGCGAAGCGGTGCCACCTGCCCGTTTGCTTGCCTGGCAAACACGGCCAGGCGGGGATGGCTCACTCAATTGGGAACGCCGATTTCGTCTCGTTCCGGATCGACGTAGATCGCCCCCGGGTTTCCCATTCCGACGGCAACGCGGCTCTTGGTGGGAGAGATCACGCGGATCGGCTTCACGTTACCGCCCGCGCCGCGCGGATAGACCGTGATCGTGTGGTTGCTCCAGTTCGCGACCAGCACCTCGTCGTGTTTCGCGTCGACGAACACTCCGGTCGGATTGCTGAGCCCCGTGTCGCTCCCTTGGATGACGCGGATCGGCGCCGCGTTTCCGTTCGCCTTCTGATCGAAGAACAACAGCGCATCGGTCGGGCTGCCGTCGGCCACCACGATCTCGTGGCGCCCTTCATCCACGAAGATGGGCTTGGCCATGTCGAGCTTCGTCTTCTCGCCCTGGATGGTGCGAAGCGGCGCCACGTTGCCGCGCGCCGTCCGCGCATACACGGTGATCGACGGCGGCGCGGTCGACCCGACGGGAAGGCCGGTTGCCTTGTCCTCGACGACCTTGTGGCCGAGGTTCGCGACGTAGATCTCGTTCGCCTTGGCGTCGACGTAGATCCCCTGCGGCTCGGCGAGCCCGGTGGCCGGGCCCTGGATGGTCCGCTTTGCCGTCGCCTTCGGATTCGTGTCGGTGTTCATGGTGCGGGCGAAGACGCTGATCTGGTTGCGCTTTTGATGTGTCGCGAAGAGCTCGTCGTTCGCCGTGTCGAGCGCGATACCCCACGATCGGTTGAACCTGAGCTGCGACTTCTTTCCGTCGATCCTCCGGATCGGCGCCACGTTTCCGACCCCGGTGCGGGAGTAGACGGTGATCAGATCGGCGATGTCGTTCCCGACCGACCAGATCTCGTTGTGGACCGGATCGACGATCACTTGCCCAGGGTAGGTGATGAACGTCGCCTCGCCCTTGATTTCGCGCAGGGGCGCGACCAGGCCGTTGGCCGACCGGCTGTACACTTGGAGCGTTTCCTGGGCGTCGTTCCCTGTCAGGATCTCGTCGTTCACCAGGTCCACCCAGAGGGTGTCGAAGTTCGGATCCTGGTCCTTGATGACCCGCAGCGGCGCGACGTCGGTCGCTGCTGCCGGAGACAGCTCCGCGGTGGCAATCACCGACGCAGCGAGCGCAAGGACGCCCACTCTCGAAAGCGCCATCGTTTGCCTCGATCGTCTCATGAAGCAAGACCTCCTGCCCGCGGCCGGGGCCCAGCCGCACCGGTTGGCCGTCCGTTCTCGGGCGAAAATTCGAAGGGCGGGCCGAGGTGGAAGTCAAGCTCTAGAGAGAGCGCGGCGCCGCGATTGTCTCACTGGCTGGAACTCGTCGGGTCGGGCCCGCGGTCGGCGGTCCCCGCGGGCAAGAGACCCGCCCGGCGCAGCACGCCGTCGAGCCGCTCGGCCAGCTCCGCGGTCGCGGGCACCATCGGCAGCCGATGCTCCTCGTTGGGCAGCAGCCCCATCCTCTTCATCATGTATTTGATCGGGATCGGGTTGGTGTCGAAGAAGACCGCCTGGTTCAGCTCGAACAGATCCTCGTGCAGCCTCCGGGCGGTCGCCGCATCGCCGCGCGCCGCGGCGCGGTAGAGGTCCGCCACCCGGCGCGGCGCGACGTTGCCCACCGCGTTCATCAAGCCGCTCGCGCCGATCGCGAGCATCGGGAGGCTCAGCTCCTCGAGTCCGGCGAAAATGCGGAACGAGGCGCCGAGCCTCTGCAGCACTGCCGTGACGAAGCCGGGATCGTTCGCCGCGTGCTTCACGCCGACGAGGTTCGGCAGCCGGTCCGCGATCCTCTCGATGGTCTCGGGCTTCATCTCGACCGCCGCGCGGCCGGGAATGTGATAGATGAGCACCGGCAGCCGCGTCCGCCGCCCGATTTCCACGTAGTAGTCCACCATCCCGCGCGGCGGCGGTTTGAGGAAGTAGGGCGTCAGCACCAGCGCCGCCTGCGCGCCCGCTTCCTCGGCTGCCGCAGTCAATTCCAGCGTCTCCGCCAGCGACTGTGAGCCGGTCGCTGCCACCACCGCGACGCGTCCTGCAGCGGCCTTCACCGCCGTGTCCACCAGACGCATGCGCTCGCGCAGCGTCAGCGTGGTGGGCTCGCCGGTGGTTCCGTTGACCACGACGCCGTCCGATCCCCCGCGGATCTGCATCTCGACGAGGTGCGCGTAGACGTCGTAGTCGACTTCGCCGTCGCGCAGCGGCGTCACTAGCGGAGGGTAGGAACCCCGCAGAGCATCAGGGGCAAGCTCCATCATCTGGCCGCCGCTCGTTCATCCGGTAAGTGGTTCATCGCTCGCGCGTCTTAACGAAGCCCCGTGTGGTCCGTCAACGGCTGCCACGGGCAGAGTCATTCGCGGCGGATTGACCCGGACGCTGCACAGACCCCCGCCAAGCCGATTCATTCCCGCGGGAATGACCTTCCACTCCGCGAGTCCCGATGGGCAGCGGCACCGATCCCGGGGCCAAGGCAAAGGAGACGGAATGAATCTCAGGCTGATGATGGCGGTCCTCTGCGCGGGAGCATGCGCGTGCGCGGCAGCGTCCAGGGAGAGCCGCCAGGCTCCCATCGAGCTGCTCGACGCGAAGGGCGTCAGCGCTCAGGCGGTGACGATCGAGTCCAGCGGCGCGCTCACCTTCGTCAACGGAGACGCGAAACCGCACCAGATCTACTCACCCGACTGCCCCGAGCTTGCCTCGACGGCGCTGCGCCCGGGGCAGGTGTTCACGGTGACCGTCCCGGCGGGGCCCAGGGTCTGCCACTTCCAGGACCTGCTCGCGCCGCTGGCGGTCTCGTACTCCGGCACGGTCCAGGTGCAGAAGGCGCCTCACATCCTGGCGGACGACTTCACCGGCACCGAGTAACCCGCGAACGGGAGGGCGGTCTCCTCAGAACGTGACCTTCAGGATCCGTCCCCCGGTGCCGACCAGCCAGCCGGTGCGCTCGTTGGCGAACGCGACGGCCCAGAATCCGGTGACACCGGCCAGGCTGTTCCAGCTGTCTCCCTCGTCGGCCGTCCACGCGGTTCCACCGGGGCCGGTGACCACCACGTTCTTGGGAGCACCGCCCCGCTGCTCGTTGTCCTCGCCTTCGTCCTCGGCGTCGTCCTTGCCCAGCGCGTAGGCGAGGCCGAAGATCGCGCCCGGGACCGGCGCCTTGGTGGTCAGATGCCACGTCTTGCCGCCGTCCCTCGAGCGGGCGAAGTTGTCGACCGTCAGCGCGCTGGCGAAATCGCCGCCGCCGACGACGCCCCGCTGCGCGTCGCGGAAAGCGACGGTGAACAGGCCGGCTGTGCCCGTGCCTCCGGCGATGGGCGCCTGGTAGGCCGCCCACCGATCGCCGCCGTCATGGGTGACGAAGACGCGGGAGTTGGTGGTGACGATCCAGGCCCGCGTCTGTTTCCGGGTGGCGACGCAGGTGCCGCTGGCGGCGAACGCGCCCTCGTTCGCCTGCGCCGGCGGCAGTTGGATGGCCTTCCAGGTCCGGCCGTCGGTGGTGCGGATGGCGGGGAACTGGCCCGTCGCGTTGATGCCGTCCGCCATGGTGACGCCGCGCTCCGGCGTCCAGAACGCGAAGCAATCGTAGAAGAAAGCGGGATCGTCCGGCGCCTGGAACTGCAGCTTCCACGTCTGGCCGCCGTCCTCGGTCTTGTAGATGCGCGAGTCGGTTCCGCTCCCGGACGACAAGAGATATGCCACCTTCGCGCTCACGCCTTGCACGTCGCGGAACTGGAGGTTCGCCGCGCCGGGCACGACGTTCGCCTTCCAGTGCTCGCCGCCATCGGTGGTGACGACGTACGTTCCTCCCAGGCCGCTCGCCCAGACGACGTGCTCGTCGACGGGACTGACCGCCTGCAGGCGGTTGGTGGTGCCGCTCGTCTGCGGAGTGGTCTTCGGTCCTTGAACGCTGCGCAGCTCGGCGGTGGCCGCGCGCGCGGGCGGAGGTGCTACCGCCTCACCCGAGCAACCCAGTGCGGCCACGGCCAGGAGGCAGATTCGATGTAGAACGGGTGTCGATTGGAAGGAGTCGTCCATGGCTGTCACCCCCGGCCGCGGCACTCTAGGGGCACATGGTGCCGACGGTCCAGGGCGCGCCGAAGCCCAGGTCGGGTGCCCGGTCCGCCGCCGCCGTGTAGAAGACGAGTTGGAACGAGCCGTGGGATTCCGCGAACGGCAGCGTCAGCGACGCTCCCGTGGGCGGATTGCCCACGTCCACGAGCGGCACGTCGATCACGAAGGTCCCGTTCGGTCCCGTGGTGGCCGTCCCGGTGATCGTCTGGTCGACCGGGTTGAAGTTGCTGGTGAACGTGCCGTCGTCATAGGTGAACGCGCCGACGCCCAGCGCGCCGGTGCTCTGGGCCCGGGCGTAGTACGTCGTGTTGTTGTAGTTCCAGAACACGGCCCACAGCGCGCCACCCAGGTTCACCGGCGGCGGCGGCGCGCTGAGGTTCTTGATCGTCATCGTCACCCGCAGCGTGCTCGGGTTCGGCGAAGAGAACGACGCATTGACGAAGTCGAGGTTGTCCATGTTCGCCCCGTCGCCCGCTGGGTAGTCGTTGGGCGCGTCGTTGATCGCGTCGACGATCTGCGGACCCGGACAGGTCGTGCCGGTGATGGTGGGCGTGATCGTCGGCGGCGGGTTCGGCGTGGTCAGCCTCGTCGGCGCGGTCTTTCCGTCGATGTCGAGCATCAAATTCGTCACGTCGGGGGTCCCCCAGCCGGTGGTGTAGTCCCAGCCGACGTGCGAGCAGTACTGGCCGTTGCAGTTCGTCACCGTGTCGGTGCTGAGGCCGCCGATGTCGAAGAAGTTCGCCGCGCTGTGCTGCGCCGCCGCATACAGGGCGAAGTTGGCGAACCCGTTCCCCTTCTTCTGTCCCGCGGCCTGGATGCGCGTCCACATTCCCAGCCAGAGCGGCGAGGAGAGGCTGGTGCCGCCGCCCGATTGGTCCTTCTTGCCTCCGACGGTGATCTGGTAGCCGTTGCTGACGATGTCGCCCGATTGCGCCGAGACGTCGGGAATCCCGCGGCAGAGCGGCAGCGGCGAGGGATACGGGTTGCCGTGCGGATCGGTGGCGCAGCGGGCGAGGAGGATCGGCGGGTTGGTGTTCTGGTAGCTGCCGGCAGCCAGGAACAGGCTGCTCCCGCCACCCGTGTAGTTCCAGGCGTACTCCAGCGCGCGCGACGCGGGCGTGGTCGCCGTGGCGTCGTTGAAGTACAGCACGGTGCCGCCCACGCCCACCGCGTTCGTGCTCACGGCCGGGTAGCCCATCCACGGAGTCGGGATGAGCGTGACGCCGTTCAGCACGATGGCTAACGCGGGGCATCCGGCGCCGGTGTCGCCGGTGGAAGCGAACATGGTGCGGCCTTCGATGACCGCGCGCCGCAGCGCCGCCTCCCACAGGTCCTGCTTCGGGTTTCCGGTGAAGACGACGCCGCCGGTTCCGCCGGCCTGGTCGGCGCCGGGCGCCTCTTCGCAGCCCGAGAACGATGCGCTTCCCTGCAGCGGGCCGCGCTTGTCGGCCCCCCAGGCGTGGATCGCGGCGACCAGGTCGGTGTCGGTGCCGGCCTTTCCGAAGTAGAGGTTCAGCGCCACGGCGTTCGGCGCCATGCCGGTCGACGCTTGCGTGTCCAGGTCCCACTCCACTTCGCCGCCGGAGTCGGTGATCGACGTCTCGGCGCCGTAGTAGTTGATGGTCACCGGGATCGCCGGCAGGCCGCGCTCGGCCTCGAACAGGCGAAGGTCCGACAGCGTGTTGTTGGTGGTGCCCCAGCCGAAGATGGCCATCTGCTGGCCTTCACCCTTGTTGTTCGGAGGCTGGTGGTAGATGGACCACAGGTCCGACGGCGCGGTGAGGCCCGTGTCCATGTTCGGATTGACGGTGGACGGCCTGGCGGCGAGGTTCTGCTTCGAAGCCAGCTGCGGGCCCTCGAGGTTGTTCAGGCCGGCGATGCCGATGACGCCCAGGCTCGCCGGCACCGTGGGCGGATTGGTGTTCGCGTAGAAGTTGCCCGAGTCGATGTGGAAGTCCGCGATCGAGACGCGCAGCAGCGCCTGCACTTGCGCGACGGTGCCCGAGGCGAGCAGGTACTGGCTGACTCCGGGAATGGTCTGCACGGCGAGGCCGCCCGCCTGGAGCCAGGCCACCGCGGCATTGAACCGCGACGCGGGCACGCCGAACTGCTGCTCGTACTGATCCGGGTCGAGGAACTGCTGGTAGAGGGGGCTCGCCGGGTTGTACTCGCCCGCCAGGTACGCGGCCTCGCCGGACGGATTCCCACCCTGGAGTCCGACGCCGATGCCGATCACCCGCGCGGGGTTGGTCGCCCCCAGCGGAGTCAGCACGGTGATGCTGTGCAGGACGTTGTTGCCCAGCACCACGGTGGTATCGGCGATTGCGATGGGCAGCGCGATGAGGCAGGCCAACGCCGCCAGCGCGGCGGCGAACAGTGCTCGACGCATGCGAACCTCCCGACCAGAAAGGGGAGGCTTCTAGGCGGCGGCTCTACCGCGGTGATCTGACCTTGGTCCCGAATGTCCAGTGCGAAGCATCGCGTACCTTGGTTTTCCACTCCGAGTAGCAGTGGCGCCATCTCGCCGCGGACAGTCGTTGCGCCGGCGGGCCGGGGCGCCCGCCGGCGCAACGACGCCCTATTTGCGCGATTCGACGATCGCCCGCAGCTCCGCTTCCTTCCGCCGGATCTCTCCGGTGGGGTCGCTCTCCGCGAACTCGGCCGTCTCGAACACCTGCCGGATCTCCACCTCGGTGCCGCCGTCGAAGGGCGCGCGCTTCAGCCACTCGATCGCCTCTTCCTTCGACTTGCACTGCCAGAGCCAGAAGCCGGCGACCAGCTCCTTCGTCTCGGCGAAGGGCCCGTCGGTGACAGTGCGCTTCTTGCCGTCGAAGCGCACCCGCGCGCCGTCCTTGCTGGAGTGCAGGCCCTCGCCCGCCAGCATCACGCCGGCCTTGACCAGCTGCTCGTTGAACTTCCCCATCTCGGTCAGGATTTTCTGGTCCGGAAGAACGCCTGCTTCCGAGCTTTTGTCGGCCTTGACGATCACCATGAATCGCATCTCGTCTCTCCTGTCGGTGCGAAGGGGGTTCGAGACCTTCGCTCTACCTTGAGGACGAAGCAGGGTCCACCGGATCGACATGCCCCTCCGGCCGTGCAAAGTGCCCGAAAGCAGGCTACTCTCCGGCCTGGCGATCGACCGTGGCAAGGGAAGTGTCGGCATGCCCAGCCAAGACGAGCAGCTTTCCGCCGTCCGAGCGCTGACGGTCACGGATCCCTCGCCCGACTCCGAGTCGGACGAGCTCGTCCGATACGTCGCGCGCGTCTGCAACGCGCCCTGTGCCGTGCTGGCGCTGATCGGGCGTAGCCGGCTGTGGTTCAAGGCGCGCCTGGGAATCGAGGCCGCCGAGGTGGCGAAGTTCGCGCTGCCGCCGGACATCGAAGTGATCGAGGACGCGGCTCACGACCCGCGCGTTTCCGGCCATCCGCTTCTGGGGCTGGCTCCCGGCGCGCGATTCCTGGCGATCGCGCCGCTGCGCGAAGAGCGGGTCGACCTGGGCGTGCTCGCGGTGATGGACCGCAAGCCGCGGATTCTGGCGCCGCACCACGCCGACGCGCTCCGGTCCGCCGCGAGCCAGGCGGTGGGGATCCTCAAGCTCCGGCGCCGCGTGCGGCTGCTGGAAACGCTGCTGGAGTCCTCCCCGGACCAGTTCCACGCTTTCGATTCCCGCGGCCGGTACATCTACGTCGGCGAGCGCGGCGCCCGGGCGATGGGGCTCGAGAGCGCACGGATGCTGGGCCGCACCTGGCAGGAGCTGGATCTGGAGCCGGACTACAGGGCCCAGTTCTACGGACTGCTCCGGCTGGCGCTCACCACAGGGCGGTTGATCGAGGATGCGCGGGAAGTCTCGACCCCGGCCGGGCCGGCGCACTACGAGTACGCCTTGGCGCCAGTGCGCGGGCAGCGCGGGGAGATCGAAGGCGTGGCGGTCACTGCGCGCGACGTGACGGCGCGGGTGACGGCGGACGCCGAGCGGCGGGCGGCGCTCGAGACGGCACAGCGGGCGGTGCGCCAGCGGGACGACGTCCTGGCGGTGGTGTCCCACGACCTGCGCAACATGCTGAACGTCTTCCGCCTGGGCGCGTCCTCGCTGGCGGACGAGCTGCCGGAAGACGCGACGACGGCGCGCGGCCTCGTCACGCTGCTGCAAAACCACGTGGAGTCGATGAGCCGGCTGCTCAACGACCTGGTCGACGTCGGGCGCATCGGTGCCGGCAGTCTTCGCGTCGTCCCGGCCCGCTGCGATGCGCGCGATCTGACCCAGGAGGCCCTCCGTGCCGTGCAACCCCTGGCGCGGCAGAAGGGAATCTCGGTCGAGGCGCGCCTGCCCGACCCGGGCGTCCTGGTGCGCTGCGACCGCCGCCGCATCCTGCAGGTCTTCGCCAACCTGCTGGGCAACGCAGTCAAGTTCACCGGGGAGGGCAGGATCACCGTCGAGGTCTCGGTCGCGGAGCGCGAAGTCTACTTCGCGGTCTCCGACACGGGCGCGGGAATCTCGCCGGAGTACCTGCCGCACCTGTTCGAGCGCTACTGGCAGGCGCCCCAGGGCGAGCGCTCCGGGGCCGGGCTGGGCCTCTACATCGCGCGCGGAATCGTGGAGGCGCACGGCGGCCGTATCTGGGCCGAGAGCACGCACGGGAAAGGGGCCCGGATCTCGTTCACGCTTCTTCGGTAGGACGTCAGGCCCATTCGAAGGGAGGGGACCATGGCGCGTCCCTCCAGCCTTGCCCCCGGGATCCTCTTGTTGCTCGCGACCGGTTGCGCGACGACCCAACGAAGCTCGTCCACGGGCCCGGACACGCTCGAGCGTATCAAGGAAACGAAGGTCATCAAGCTCGGCTACCGGGATTCGTCGGTTCCGTTCTCGTTCGTGGAGAGCGACGGCAATCCGCTGGGCTACTCGGTCGACCTCTGCGCCCGCGTCGTCGAGGGTCTCGGCAGGGACCTGGCGATGCCCGAGCTTCGCACCGAGTGGGTGAAGGTGACGCCGGAGACGAGGATCGGCGCCGTGGTCGACGGCACCATCGACCTCGAGTGCGGCTCGACCACCAGCACGCTCTCCCGCCAGGAGCGGGTCGATTTCAGCAACCTGACCTTCGTGGACGGCGCCAGCCTGATGGGCCGCGCGGACGCCGGGCTCCGCTCGATCAACGAGCTGTCCGGCAGGCGGGTCGCCGTGATCCCCGGTACGACCACGGAACGGCTCCTGCGCGACGCGTTCGCCAAGGCCGGTGTGACGCCGGAGATCGTGTCGGTCAAGGAACACCGCGAAGGGCTCGTCGCGATCGACCAGAGGCGCGCGGATGCCTACGCTTCCGACCGCGCCATCCTGGTGGGCCTCGCCCTGACGTCTTCCGACCCCACCCGCTACACGATGATCGACCGCTATCTGTCGTACGAGCCGTACGGCCTGATGCTCCGGCGCGATCCGGCATTCCGGCTCGCCGTAAATCGCCAGCTGTCGCGCATCTACCGCTCGGGAGCCATCTTCGACATCTATCGCAAGTGGTTCGGGGCCCTCGGCGTTCCCAGCGATCTCCTGATCGCCATGTACGCCCTCTACGCGCTTCCCGAGTAGCACCCATCAATGGAACTACTGGCCCCTGATGTCGGTCCCGCTGGAAGAGGCGCGCGAACGGCTCGGCCTCCTGCCGAAGCTCGATCGGGCGCCTGAGGCTACCGGCTCTTGCCGTCGAAGTGCTGCACGCTCAAAGTGGTCGCGTCGACGTCGTCGAGGCAGCGCGTGTTGATCGCCACCATCGGTCCGACAGGTCCCTGGCCGCGCGCGAACGACCGCACGCCGCACACTTTGCAGAACAGGTGATGGATGTTCTTCCTCTTGAATTGATAGTCGGTCAGCGAATCCTCGCCTTTCTCCAATGCGAACGAGCCCGCCGGCACGAAGGAGAGCAGGGTACGCAGTTGACACCTCGGGCCGGCGGGGCGTAGTCCGATCGCACCCTCTCCGGAGGTCTGCCATGGCCGTGATCGACGAGCTGGTCGAAGCGAGCACGCAGTACGCCAGAAGCTTCCAGAAGGGCGGGCTCCCCATGCCGCCGCGGCGCAAGGTAGCGGTGGTCACCTGCATGGACGCGCGCATCCTTCCTTCGAGACTGCTGGGGCTCGAGGAAGGCGACGCGCACGTCATCCGCAACGCGGGCGGCCGGGCGCAGGACGCGCTGCGCTCGCTCATCATCTCGCAGCGGCTCCTCGGGACGCGAGAGGTGGCCATCATCCACCACACGGACTGCGGGATGCTCACCTTCAAGAACGAGGACCTGCGCGCGCAGGTGAAGCGCGAGCTCGGCGCCGACGCCAGCGGGATCGATTTCCTCCCCTTCTCGGAGGTGGAGAAGAGCGTCCGCGACGACGTCGGCGCGCTGCGAGACTCGCCTTTCATCCCCAGGGACGTCCCCGTCCGCGGGTTCGTCTACGACGTACGGACCGGTCGCCTGAGCGAGGTCCGCTGATCGAACCCCGACCAAAGGTGCTGGTGGCCGACGGAGTTGTCGGTTCCGCCGGCCCAGAAGACAAAAACGTCGTTCCGTCCGGCGGCCACCGCGAATCGGGTTCGCCGACTCTGGCCGCGCCTGGTTCCCGGTCTCCGCGGCGCGGGCAGCGCATCCGGCCCCGGCCGGGACGACGGCGAATGCCTGGGAGGGACAACTTCGTCGACCCGATGGACGATTCCGACGATTTTGTCGGGCATGCTCCCCGGTGCAGCGGGGCCGCTCCCTCCGGTGCAGAGTCGGGTTACGCTGGTACCGCGATTGCACAGGATTTCTGTCGGGCTGCCGGGGACGTGTGATCCGGCCTCTTTTGCGGGAAGGAGGAACGATGATCGGCCGAAGCGAGCGGGGTCTCCTCGGCGCGGCAGGCATGGCTCCGGCGGCCCTTCTGATCCTGTATCCGGGAGCGGCGTGGGCGGATGCGGCCCCGGCCATCGACAAGGGCGACACCGCTTGGGTACTGGTCTGCAGCGCGCTGGTGCTGCTGATGACCGCCCCCGGGCTGGCGCTCTTCTACGGCGGCATGGTGCGGCAGAAGAACGCGCTCGCCACCCTGATGCAGAGCTTCGTGGTGCTGTGCCTGGTCTCCATCCAGTGGGTGCTGTTCGGCTACAGCCTGGCCTTCGGACCGGACAAAGGGGGCCTTTTGGGCGGCCTGGAATTCGCCGGGCTGCGTGGAGTCGGCGCCGCGCCTTACCCGGCGTACGCGGCCACCATCCCCCATCAGGCGTTCATGCTCTTCCAGATGATGTTCGCGGCCATCACACCCGCGCTCATCACCGGCGCTTTCGCCGAGAGGAAGAAGTTCTCCGCCTTCGTGCTCTTCACACTGCTCTGGACGACGCTGGTGTACGACCCGCTCGCGCACTGGGTCTGGGGCGACGGCGGCTTCTTGCACAAGCTCGGCGCCCTCGACTTCGCGGGAGGAACCGTCGTCCACATCTCCTCCGGCGTCTCGGCGCTCGTCTGCGCGATCGTGATCGGCAAGCGCAAGGGATACGGCCAGAAGCCCATGCCGCCGCACAACCTGCCGCTCACCGTGATCGGGGCAGGGCTGCTCTGGTTCGGGTGGTTCGGCTTCAACGCCGGGAGCGCGCTGGAGGCGTCCGGCGTGGCGGTCAACGCCTTCGCCGCCACCAATACCGCTGCCGCCGCCGCCGCGCTCGCCTGGATGGGCGCGGAGTGGTGGTCGCGCGGCAAGCCGACCGTTCTGGGCACCGCTTCCGGAGCCGTCGCCGGCCTGGTCGCCATCACGCCAGCCTGCGGATTCGTCCGTCCCGTCACGGGAATCGTCATCGGGGGAGTGGCGGGCGTGCTCTGCTACGCGGCGTGCAACTTCAAGGCGCGGCTGGGGTACGACGACTCGCTCGACGTGGTGGGCGTCCACGGTGTCGGCGGGACCTGGGGAGCGATCGCGACCGGCCTCTTCGCCACGGCCGCGGTCAATGCTGCGGGTGCGGACGGCCTGTTCGCCGGCAATCCGGTGCAGCTCGGCAAGCAGCTGGCCGCCATCGGCGCCACCATCGCGCTCGCCGCACCCCTCACGTTCGGCATCTTGAAGTTGGTCGACTTCATGCTCGGCCTGCGCGTCAGCGCCGAGGACGAGATGACCGGACTCGACCTCTCGCAGCACTCGGAGAACGCGTACGCGTTGGGAGGCCCGGCGCTCGGCGAGCACGTCCTGCCCGGCGCCCAGGCCGAGATGACCCGGACCGGACTGAGGGAAGTGCGCTCTCCGTAGCCCCTGAGAGGAGGGTCCGCGATGACCCGAGCCGAGCTGACCGAGAAGGTCCTGGCAACCAAGCTGAAGAAGGGCCTCACCTGGGCGCAGCTCGCCAAGGAGGTGGGCCGGAGCCCCGTCTGGACCACGGCGGCCCTCCTCGGCCAGATGCCGATGAGCAAGGAGGAAGCGCAGAAGGCGGCGAAGCTCCTCGCCCTCTCCGACGACGAGATGGCCCTGCTGCAGGTCATCCCCATGCGCGGATCCTTGGATGGCGCGGTCCCGGTCGACCCCACCATCTACCGCTTCTACGAGCTGGTGCAGGTCTACGGGACGACCTGGAAGGAGCTGATCCACGAGGAGTTCGGAGACGGCATCATGAGCGCCATCGACTACGAGGTGTCCCTGGAGCGGATGCCCGACCCGAAGGGCGACCGGGTCAAGCTCGTCATGCACGGGAAGTTCCTCCCGTACCGCAAGTACTGACGGCCCGCCGGCCGGCCGCTCCGCGGGCCGTTGTCCGGCGCAGCCTCGTCGCGTATGCTGCGCGCTCCACAGGACGGAGCGCGGGATGGCTCAGACGCTGCTGGCCCCGATCGCGCAGACGCTCCGCGGGATCGGCACCGCGCTTCGGGCGCGGGCGAAGATCGTCTGGGGCGTGACGGCGGCGGTCTTCGTCTTCAACTTGACGGCGCCCATCGTCATCCTCTCCATCGCCCGCAGGCCGGTCGACTTCTTCACCTTCAATCCCTGGCTCTCGCGGCTGCCCGACTACCTCCGGTCGGACGAGGCCCTCTCGAAGAAGCTGTCGTTCCTCTCCAGCATGGCGATCGCCTGGGCAAGCTCGGACAACAAGGTCGAAGGCATCGAGTGGGGGTTCATCATCGACGTCCCGACGATCGTCCGGATCCTTCTCACCTCCCTGGTCTTCGGTTCGTTCTTCGCGCTCTGGTCCTACCGACGGCAGCAGGGCGCGGCCTGCGCGCCCGGCTTCAAGGCGGCCCGCCCGGCGGGCATCGCTGGAGCGGTGACCAGCGTGTTCGGCCTGACCACCGGGCCTTGCACGCTGGCCGGGTGCGGCGTGCCCGTGCTGCCGGTCGTCGGGCTCGCTTTCACCGGCCTCTCCAGCGGCACGCTCACCCTGTTCACCACGCTGTCGCGGATCAGCATCGCCGTCGTCACGTCCGCCATGGCCCTGGCGGTGGTCTGGTACGGCTGGCGCGTCGGAAAGAGGCCCGCCGGCGCCGCGCTCCAGCCTTCCTGAGGAGCGTCCATGGCACTCGAGTACGCCTTCGAGCTCGCCGCCTCCAGCATCCGTTTCGGCAGGGGCGTCACGCGCGAGGTCGGCATGGACCTCGCCGAGATGAAGGCGCAGCGGGTGATGGTCCTGACCGACCCGAACCTGGCCAGGCTGCAGCCGGTGGCCACGGTCCTGGAGTCCCTCCGGGACAACCGGATCTCGTTCTCCCTCTTCGACCGCGTGAGGGTCGAGCCCACCGACGTCTCCTTCGGCGACGCGATCGAGTTCGCCACGCAGGGACGCTTCGACGCCTTCGTCGCGGTCGGCGGCGGGTCGACGATCGACACGGCCAAGGCGGCGAACCTGTACGCCACGTATCCCGCCGACTTCCTCGACTACGTCAACGCACCCATCGGGAAGGGCCGGCCCGCTCCGGGACCGCTGAAGCCGCTCATCGCCGTGCCGACCACCGCAGGCACCGGCAGCGAGACGACCGGCGTCGCCATCTTCGACTACACGCCGCTGCACGCCAAGACGGGCATCGCCCACCGAAGGCTGAAGCCGATGCTGGGGATCCTGGACCCCGAGAACACCCGGACCATGCCCCCGCAGGTGGCGGCGACCAGCGGATTCGACGTCTTGAGCCACGCCATCGAGTCGTACACGGCGTTGCCGTTCCACCGCCGCCCGCGGCCGGAGCGGCCCGTGCTGCGCCCTGCCTACCAGGGCTCGAACCCGATCAGCGACCTCTGGTCGCTCGAGGCCCTGCGCTGGGTGTCGAAGTACCTGGTCCGGGCAGTCGAGGACCCGGACGACGACGAGGCCCGCGAGAAGATGCAGCTGGCCGCTTCCTACGCCGGGGTCGGATTCGGGAACGCGGGAGTCCACCTTCCGCACGGGATGTCGTATCCGGTCTCCGGGATGGTGCGCGACTTCCGGCCGACCGGCTTCCCCGTCGATCACCCCATCGTGCCTCACGGCATGTCGGTCATCCTCAACGCTCCCGCCGTGTTCCGTTTCACCGCGGAGGCCTGCCCGGATCGACACCTGGTGGCGGCGGAGATCCTGGGGGCCGACGTGTCGCGCGCCCGCCCGGAGGACGCGGGCAAGATCCTCTCGGACCGGCTGGTCGCGATCATGCAGCGGCTGAAGGTGCCCAACGGCCTGCGCTCCATCGGCTATGGGAAGGCCGACATCCCCGCCCTCGTGCAGGGCACGCTGCCGCAGGCCCGGGTGACCAAGCTGTCCCCGCGTCCGGCGGACGAAGCGGACCTCGCCCACCTCTTCGAGGAAGCACTCGCGGGCTGGTAGCCTTACGCCGAGGCGCTTCGGGCCAGCGCCGCCTGGATCGTCTCGTCCAGCTTGGCGACGACTTCAAGCCGGGTGCGGCCTTCCCGATCGTTCCAGGTCAGGAGCGCGCAGTGGCAGCCGAAGCCGCCGAAGGCACACCCGGGCACACCCAGGCGCGGGCCGAGCGACTGCAAGGCTGCGCGGTAGGCCTCGCGATCGCCGGCCGCGGCGCGGGCGAGGGCTCCGGTCAAGCAGTAGCTCCCCTCGGTATCGCGCCGGGTGAGCTGGGTCCAACCCTTCTCGTAGAGCAGGTCGCGCGCGACCAGCAGCAACTTCACGGGCACCTTGCTCGCGCGTTGGATGGACTGGATGTAGCGATCCATCCGGCCGCGGAATGCTTGGTCGCCGTGCACGAACTGCGCGCCGAAGCCGCGCCGGGAAATGAAGGCGCCCGGCGGTGAGGAGGCGGCGACGTGGATCACCTTCGCCGCGACCGGAGCGGGGCGGTCCCCGTCCGGGATCTCCAGCGAGGCGGACAGGAGCGTTCCTACCGGCATCGTCCGATCGGCGCGGACGAACATGCCTCCGGAGCTGATGTTGATGACCTCGCCGGAGAGCGCTCCCTCGGCCGTCGACAACGCCACCTGCAACGACACGGGATACCGGGGTTGCGTGGAGCTCATGGAACGGTCGTAACGGCGCGCGGACGTGGGATTCAAGGAGCGGATGTGGCAGCCGCGGGGTCCCGCGGCGACCAAAGACCGCGGTCGGCTTCAGGCCTGCCCGCGAGGAGCGGGCCGCGGAGGTGCAAGCGGCAGCCGGATGACGAAGGTGCTCCCCTCTCCGGGCTTGCCGCTCGACTCCACCCGGATGCTGCCGCCGTGCTGCTCGACGATTCCCTTGCTGATGGCCAGCCCCAGGCCGAGGCCTCCGAACGAGGGCCCCTGCGCCCGTCCGAACCGCTCGAAGATCGTCTGCTGGTGCTCGCGGGGGACGCCCACGCCGCGGTCCGTGATCGCGACCTGGACTGCGTCGCTGGTCTGCTCGACGGCGATGTCGATCGGCCCTCCCTCCGGAGAGTAGCGGATCGCGTTCGAGATCAGGTTGCTGAGCACCTGCTCGATGCGGTCGCGGTCGGCGAAGATCGACAGGCGCTCGGGCGCGCGGACCGCGATGCGATGCTTGTCCCCGGCCGGCTGCATGCGGGTGCTCACCTCTTCGATGAGCGCGGGCAGGTCGAAGTTGGAGGGATTGAGCTGCAGCTGCCCCGACTCCAGCCGGTTCACGTCGAGAAGATCGCCGACCAGGCGGGTGATCCGGTCGATCTGGCGGGAGATGACGCGCAGCGCGCGGGCGGTGCCGTTCTCCTCCTGCGCCTCGCCGAGCTGGTGGAGGGCGAGCTGCGCCTGCGCCTTCGCCGCGGCCAGCGGCGTCTGCAGCTCGTGCACAACGGAGGAGAAGAAGACGTCCTTCACCTCGCTCTCCAGCGCCCGCTTGCGGATCTGCTCGCCCCGGACGAACAGATCGCAGAAGACGCGCACCTTGGCGCGCAGGATCTCCGGGTCGACGGGCTTCAGCAGGTAGTCGACCGCGCCGTGCGCGTACCCCTTGAAGACGTACGCGGTCTCGCGGCTCAGCGCGGTGATGAAGATGATCGGGATGTGGCGGGTCTGCTCGCGCTGCTTGATCAGCTCCGCCGTCTGCAGCCCGTCGAGGCGCGGCATCTGCACGTCGAGGAGGATCACCGCGAAGGTCTGGCGCAAGAGCTGCAGAAGCGCCTCTTCGCCGGAGCGCGCCTTGACCAGCCGGACCTTGAGCGGCTTCAAGGTCGCCTCCAGCGCGAGGAGGTTCTCGGGCCGGTCGTCCACCAGGAGGACGCTGGGAACGAGCTGGTCGTCCGGATCCGCCACCGTCACGTCATCGCCTTCGCCGTCAGCCCACGATCGGCAGATCCGAACATCCCCGGCCCCCGCCGAATCTGCCGCTTCGCCTGGAAGCCGTCAATTTCCGGCATCATCAAAGGCCTCCTCCGGCCGGCTGACGGGGATGTATAATTCGGTATCGATGGACGCGACGGGCAGCCGCGGAACGGCTTCTCCATTGGCTAGCTTGCTTCGTTCCCGCGTCGAGCGCGTGCTCGACAGCTGGGAGACGGGCGGCTCCGTGCCGGGCTACGGGCCGGGGAAGGCCGCGCTGCGGCGTTTCATCGCCGCGCTCGACGAGCTGGTCGAGGCTGCCGAGGAGCTGGAGGGACGCGGCGAAGCCCGGCGCGAACCGTCCGCGGAGGACGCGCCGGCGGCTCCCTGCGCCCTCCTGGTAACCGACGACGAGAAGCTGTCGGCCGACCTGCGGCGCGCCCTCGAGCCGGCCTTCCGGGTCGATTTCGCCGCCACGGCGGAAGAGGCTGCCGCCACGGCGACCGAGCGCAGTCCGGACGTGCTGTTCGCCGCGGGCGCGCGAGCGGCGGAGGCCGTGCAGCGCTTGCGAGGACTGCTCCCCAGCCTGCCTGCCATCGTGGCGGCCGCGGAGCGCGCGATCCCGGGACTCCTGGAGCAATTCCGCGCGGATCCGGTGGTGGTCCTCCCCGACGCGATCGGCGCCGAGGGGTTCGCGCTCGCGGTCCGCGCGCTCTCCCAGCCAGCGCGCAGGCCCGAGGGCGGCCCCGCTTCCCCTCCCGGGGATTCCCGACCCGGCGTGGACCTTCCCGCCGAGCCGCGCTCGTACGCCCACCTCACCGGCCTCCTGCCGCGCGCGCTGCAGCGCACGGTCGAATTCGACGTGGGCGCGGCGGTGATCGCGCGGCCCGGCGGCGCGCCGCTGGTCGACGTTCACGCAACCTCCGACTGTTCCGAGGCCACCCTGGAGCTGGTCCGAGAACGGGCGCTGTCCCTGTTCTCGATGGTCGCGGGGAAGGCCCAGGGCGAGGAGGAGGAGGCGCGCCTTCCCGTGCTCGCTCCATTCCGCTCGTCCATCTACGTGCCGCTCGCTACCGAAGGGCGCGTGGTGGGGCTGACCTACCTGGCGTCGTACCGGCCCGACGCGTTCACGGGCCGGGACGAGCTGATGACGGAGCTGGCGGCGCACGCGTCGGGCGCCTACCGGCGCTTGGAGGCGGCCGTGAGCCGCCTGCGGCTGACGCCCCGTCAATCGCAAGTGCTCTCTTTGATCGCCTCCGGCTTGTCGGACAAGGAAGTGGCGGCGAAGCTCGGGCTCGCGCACCGCACGGTCCGTACGCACATCGACCGGCTGCTCCGCGAGCACGGGCTGCGCAGCCGGACCGAGGCAGTCGCCGCCTGGCTGCGGGGACAACAGGGATAGCCCTATCGTCAGGATCGCGTACCCCGGGCCGGGCACTGCTTGCCCCCGCGTGTAGCAAATCGCTCCACATTTCCACACGGATTGCGGGCGACACGGGCGATTTCTTTGCCGCGCGGCAGAGCCCGATATCGTGTCCCGGGTGGCCTGGGAACGACGATTACCGCGACGTTCTAGCCGTGCTTCAGGACAGCGCGTAGCGCTGGAGCTTCATCACCAGCGACTGCACGCCCTCCGCGAAGGTGGGGTGGATGAACTCGGCGTCCACGATTGCGCGGGCGGGCGCCCCGGCCTGCATCAAGGTGACGAACACGTGGATCAGCTCTCCGGCCTCGGAGCCGACGATGGCCGCGCCGAGCACCTGCTCGGTCTTCGGGTCGAGAAGGACCTTCATCGTGCCGGCCTTCTCGCCGGTCTCCAGGGCGCGCGCGACCTTCTCGAAGGGCATCGACGCGGTCTCGTAGGCGACGTTCCGCTCGCGCGCCTCGCGCTCGGTGAGCCCAACGCCCGCCACTTGCGGATCGGTGAAGGCGGCATAAGGGATGTAGCGCCCCCGGCGTCCGCGGCGCGAGCGGCCCATCAAGAGGTCGAAGAGGATCCGGTGGTCGTCCCAGGCGGTGTGCGTGAACTGCGGCTGGCCGATCACGTCGCCGACGGCATACGTTCCGGCGGCGCTGGTCCGGTACTCGTCGTCGGCCACGATGAACCCTTTGGAGTCGAGCGCGATGCCGCCCTTGTCGCAACCCAGATCGTCCGTGTTCGGCCGCCGCCCTGTCGCCACCAGCAAGTGGGAGCCGCGCAGCTCTTTTCCGCCGGCGAGGCGCAAGGCGATGCGGCCCGCCTGGCCCGACACCTTCTCCGACCCGGTGCCCAGCTCGAGGCCGATCTCTTCGTCGCGGAACACGGCTTCCAGCGCCGAGGAGATCTCGGGGTCTTCGCGGCCAAGCAGGTGAGGCGCCTCGTCGACGATGGTCACTTGAGCGCCGAAGCGCCGGAACATCTGTCCGAGCTCGCAGCCGATGTAGCCGCCGCCCAGCACTACCAGATGTGACGGCAGCTCGCGCAGCTTCATCGCGCTGTCGTAGTCGAGCCAGGGGACGCTCTGCAGACCGTCGAGGCGCGGCACCGCTGGCCGGGCACCCACGTTGACGATGACGAGCTCCGCCGTATGGGTCTCGCCCGCCACCTCGATGCGGCGCGCGCCCGTGAACCGGGCCTGGCCGCGCACCAGGGTCAGTCGCTCGCCGGCGTCGCGGAGACGCTTCTCGACCTCCTCGCGCCACTTCCGCACGATCGCGTCCTTGCGCTCGACGACCGCCGCGAGATCGACCTCCACCGGCCCGGTGCGCACTCCCAGCCGCGCCGCGGTCCGCGCGACGTGGGCCGCCCGGGCGCTGGCGATCATCGTCTTGGTCGGCGTGCAGCCTGAATTCACGCAGGTGCCGCCCAGCTCGCCGCGCTCGGCGAGGAGGACGCGCCTTCCGGCTCGCGCGAGCCGGACCGAAAGCGGAACTCCGGCCTGACCGCTCCCGACCACGATCACGTCCACCTTCATGGCGCTTCTCCTCGCTCCGCGCCTATGCGGCGCAGGTGCGGAAGCCCGCCAGCACGTCGCGCCGATCCGGCGGGTAGAAGTTCCGCCAGGTGTTGCGCAGCAGGCGTCCCCGGGTTGCCCAGCAGCCGCCGCGCAGCACCTTGTGAGGAGTCGCGAACCAGGGCTCCGAATACTCCTTGTACGGGTCGGCGACGAAGCCTGGGTAGGGCTGGAAATCGCTCGCGGTCCACTCCCAGACGTTGCCGATCATCTGCCGGCAGCCGTACGCGCTGTCGCCGGCGGGATGGCACCCGACGTCGACCGGCCCTCCGGCACGGCCGTCGAGGTTGGCGCGGCCCTCGTCGGGCGGATCGTCTCCCCAGGGGAATCGCCGCTTCCGCGGCGTGGCGGCCGCGAGCTCCCACTCCGCCTCGGTGGGAAGGCGCCGGCCCGCCCAGCGGCAATACGCCTCCGCCTCGAACCAGCAGACGTGGATGACAGGCTGGTGGAGCGCCAGAGGCACCAGCGAGGCGAATCGCCGGACCATCCAGCCTCCTCCGCCGGCGCGGTGCCAGTACGCCGGGTGCTCCGCGCCCGCCTGCGACCGCCACCGCCACCCCGCCGCGCTCCAGTGCCGTTCCCTCTCGTACCCGCCGTTCTCGACGAAGGCGGCGAACTCCTCGTTGGTCACCGGGGCGCGCGCCATCCGGAAGGACGCGACCTCCACCGGATGGCCCCACTTCTCGTTGTCGAAGACGAACGGCTCGTCGCGCGTCGCGCCCAGCAGGAACCGGGCCCCGGGCACCTCGACGTCTCCCGGCAGCGGTCCGCCTCCGGGAGCGGCAGGGCCAGCGGGGAAGGCCGGGGCGGGGTAGCCGAGCGTCTGGCGGGTATAGGTGAACGCCTCGTCGTGCATGTCCTCGTGGAAGAGGGCGAGCCGGTGGAAATAGGCGGCCGGATCGGGATCGGTCCGGAGGGCCTCCAACGAGGCGCCGAGGACCCGCTCCAGATAGGCGAGCACGGCGGGACGGGTGAGCAGCGGAAGGTCCCAGCGGGTGTCGTGCTCCACCTTCGCCGAGTCGTAGAGCGCGTCGCCGTCCGGCAGCAGGGGCGGGCGGCCCCGGGCGTGGCGGAGCGTCCACAATTCCTGGAACCAGCCGAGGTGGCCTACCTCCCACAACAGCGGGTTCACGATCGACAGGCGGGGACCCATCCACTGACCATCGTCCAGGTCCTGGACGAGGAGGAGGGTGCGGGCGCGCGCGTCCCGAAGCTCGGCTGCGAGTGGATCGGGCACGTCGGCGAGCATACTCTCCCTCGCCGTGCGAGTCGTACTCGTCTGCCCTTCGCCGCCGGGGTCGCGGCTCGGCAACCGCATCACGGCGCTCCGCTGGCAGAGGATGCTGCGCGAGCTGGGCCATCGCGCCGTGATCGTGCAGCCGGGCGCCACTCCGGCGACCGACGTGCTGCTCGCGCTGCACGCCCGGAAGTCGGCCGAAGCCGTCCGCAGCTCGCGCGAGACGCGGCCTGGGACGAAGGTGATCGTCGCGCTGACCGGCACCGATCTCTATCGGGACGTGCGCATCGACGCCTCGGCCAGGCGATCCCTCGACCTGGCCGACAGGCTGGTGGTGCTCCATGACGGCGCCGCCGCCGAGCTGCCCGCCCGGTTCCGGTCCAAGGTCCACGTCGTTCCCCAGTCGGCGCCGGCGATGCCGCGCCTGCCGCCGCTGCGGCGCGTGTTCGAAGTGCTGGTGGTCGCGCATCTCCGCCCGGAGAAGGATCCGCTGCGCACCGCCCGGGCGGTCCGCGGGCTGGACGCCGGGTCGCGGGTCCGGGTGGTGCACGCGGGAGCAGCGCTCTCCCCCCAGATGCGCAGGGAGGCGCAGGCGGAGATGCGCTCCAACCCGCGCTACCAGTGGCTGGGCGAGCTGCCGGCTTGGAGGGCGAGGCGGCTGATCGCGCGAGGCCAGGTGCTGTGCATCACCTCCAGAATGGAGGGAGGAGCGAACGTCCTATCCGAGGCGGTGGCGGCGGGCACTCCGGTCCTCGCCTCGCGGATCCCCGCCATGCGCGCCATCCTCGGCGCCGACTATCCGGGTCTCTTTCCCTTCGGCGACACGGCCGCGCTCGCCCGGCTCCTGCGCCGTGCCGAGACCGACCCGGCCTTCCTCTCCGAGCTGCGCCGCCGCTGTGTCCTGGTACGCCCGAAGCTCTCCCCTGCCCGGGAAAAGTCCGCGCTGCGCAAGCTCATGGAGGCGGTGAGCTAAGTCCCTGGTTTGGTCATTGAGTGGATCGCGAACAAAGGCAGGCATCGGTCAGATGACCGATGATGCGGACCGCGCCGAGGTTGCTGTCGGACGGACCGAAAAAAAAATTTTATTTTTTTTCGGGCTCAGCCCAGGCGATTGGGCTGCCGGCACTTGGATGATGCGATGGGCGAGTGGCCCGTGCCGAAGCTAATGTTCCTGCTCGGCTCGGCGCCGACCTACCTGCTTCGGAGCGGGCCTGGGGCTCTGACGCTATCCCAGGCTGTCCCAGATCCTTCGCTTCAGCGCGGAGAATGCAGGAGAGAAGCGGGTCTCCAGGGACCGCGGTCGGGGAAGGTCGACCGGCAAGTCGGCCTTGACCCGCCCCGGACGGGGCGAGAGCACCGCGATCCGGTCGGCCAGGTAGAGCGCTTCCTCGGCATCGTGGGTGACGAAGAGCACCGTCTTGCGCCGCCGTTCCCACAGGCGGGCCAGCTCGTCCTGCATCCGGGCGCGCGTCTGCGCGTCCAGCGCGCCGAAAGGCTCGTCGAGGAGGAGGATCCGAGGGTCCGTAGCCAGCACTCGCGCCACCTCCACCATTTTGGACATTCCCGCCGACAGCTCCTTGGGCCAGGCCTCCGCGAATTGCGCCAGTCCGATGAGGTCGATGAGCTCGCTGCTCACCGCCGCGCGGGCCGCGGGATCGGCACCTCGGGCGAGGAGCCCGAACTCGACGTTCTCGCGCACGGTCATCCAGGGAAAGATGGAGTCCTCCTGCAGGACGTATCCCCGTTCGGGGCCCGGCCCCTCGATTGGGGATCCGTCGCAGCGGACCGACCCGCTGCTGGGCCGGAGGAACCCGGCGAAGATGCGCAGCAGAGTCGTCTTCCCGCACCCCACCGGGCCCAGCACGGCGAGGAACTCGTTGTCGCGGACGTCGAGGGAGAGCGCCTGCAAGGCCTGGGTCGGCGTCGGACCCGGGTACGTGAACCCGACGTCCACGGCTTGCAGGGGGATTGCCGGAGCCCCCGCGGGCCTCACGCGGCGCGCCTCATCCAGCGCGTGGCCCGGAAGTGGAAGCCGAGCGCCAGCAGATCGAAGGCGAGCACCAGCGCTCCGATGGTCACGATCCCCACCACCATCGTCGGCACTCGCGGATACGCGCCCGCCAGCGTGAGCAGGTAGCCGAGGCTCGGCATCCTGGCGTCGATCAGCTCGGCGACCACGATCGTCACCCAGGCGAGGCCGAGGGCGATCCGGAGGCTGGCGAAGATGTGGGGCAGGGCGGCGGGCAGGGTGATCTTCCGGAAGGTCAGCTGCGGGCTGGCGCCCAGCGCGGCGGCGGCGTCGAGATAGACGCGGGGCACGCTGCGGACGCCCTGGTGCGCCCCCAGCAGCGCGACGACCGCCACGTTGGTGGCGATGAGCAGGACCTTCGAGCCTTCGCCGTAGCCGAACCACAAGACGTACAGGGGAAGCAGCGCCAGCGCGGGCGTGAACCGGAAGAAGGTCACCCACGGGTCGGCGAGGTACTCCGTGCGCGAAGCGCGGCCGGTCGCGAGCCCGACCAGGATCCCGAAGATCGACCCGAGGAGGAAGCCGAGCAGTACCCGGCCGGCGCTCACGGCGATGCTGCTGGGAAGGATTCCCGATTCCAACAGGAAGGTGGCCTCCTCCGCGAGCGAGCTGTAGGGCGGGAGCAGCTGGATGCTCTCGACGTAATGCGTGCCCATCCAGATCCGGTCCGGCAGCCGGCCGCGTCCGATCTCGGCGGCGATTCCGTACACGACGGCAAAGGTGCCGAGGCTGAGGAGAGCGCGCTTCGTCCGCACCCCCAGTGCTTTCGCCATCGGGCTCACGCGGCCCACCGCGTGAGCCTGGCGGTGAGGGCCCTCGCCAGGGCGTCCATCGCCCAGCCGGCCGCCGCGAGCGTCAGGATGCCCACCATGACCACGGCTGGATCCGCCTTCGTCTGCATCCGCGAGATCCACAGGCCGCCGCCGACGATCAGGTTGCCCATCCCGTTCTCCGACATCAGCATCTCGGCGCCGACCGCGGTCATCCAGGCGAGGGCGACGGCATACCGGAGGCCTCCCAGCACCGCCGGGCTGGCCGCCGGCAGGAGGACCTTCCTGACCAGCAGCCACGGACGCGCACCCAAGGACCGCGCCGCGACCAGGTACGTTCCGGCCACGTCGCGCGCGCCGTGGTACGCGGGGATCACCATGGTCGCCGCGACCGCATAGACGATGGGGATGAGCCGGTGGGCCTCGTGGTGCCCGAGCCAGAGCATGATGTACGTGATCAGGGCCAGCGGCGGCACCGACCGGAGGAGCACGTAGATCGGGTGCAGGTAGTCGTCCGCGCGCCGGCTCCATCCCATCAGCACGCCCAGCAGGATCCCGAGAGGCACGCCCACGGCGAGGCCGAAGAGTACCCGCGCGCTGGTGATGGCCAGGGAGCCCTGCAGGGTCACGCCTTGCTGGAGCAATGCGCCGACGTGGTCGCTCGAGTGGTGGTGGGCGGCGTGGAGGTTCTCCTCGCTCACGGGAGGCGGGCGGTTGCCGGCCACCAACTCGCCGAAGGCGATGCCGATCTCCTGCGCGGGCGGGACGACGTCGGAGCGGAAGAGATGGGCGTTGGAGATCGCGGTGTACGCGATGACCATCGCCGCGAGCGACAGGAAGCCGAGCAGGTACCGCTGTGAGGCGAAGCCTTTCATGGCCAGTCGCCGCCGATAGGGCGGCGCTGCGCTTTTCGTGGAGTGGACGTCATGGCCTTACTTAGCCCCGGATGGTCTTCATCACGTCCTCGTTCTCGAATACCTGGCGCGGGTCCCCTTGGTAGATGATCTCCCCCCGGTCGATCGCATAGAGGCGGTCGGCGACCCGGGTGGCATTGGCGAGATTCGACTCGGCGATCAGGATCGAGATCCCCATCTCCTTGATCTTCTTCACCGCCTCGATGAAGCGGGTGACCACCACCGGAGCGAGCCCCTCGAACGGCTCGTCGAGCAGGAGGACGGAGGGCGAGAGGGCCATCGCCCGGGCGATCGCGACCATCTTCTTCTCGCCCCCGCTCAAGAACAGGCCGCGCCGCCCCGTGAACTTTCGCACCTCGGGAAAGACCGCGAAGATCCTCTGCTCCGTCTCGGCTTCGGAGACCTGGTCCTTCCGATCGGAGGCCTCGGCCATCCAGCGGCAGACCTGGAAGTTCTCCGCCACGGTGAGGTCGGTGAACAGCCCGGCGTCCTCGGGGGCGTAGCCGATGCCGAGCCTGGCGCGCTCGTGCGGCGGCAGCCTGCCGATCTCGCGGCCCTGGAAGGTGACCTTCCCGCCGCGCATCGGGAGGAGCCCGATGATGCTGTCGATGGTGGTCGTCTTGCCCGCGCCGTTCCGGCCGACCAGGCACACCGCTTCCCTGCTCCCCACCTTGAGCGAGACGCGCCGGAGGATCTGGGCGGGGCCGCGCCAGGTGTCGATGGCGTCGATCTCAAGCATGCACGGCCCCGATCAGCGTCGTGGTGACCTGCTCGTTGTGCCGGATCTCGTCCGGCGTCCCGCTCGCGAGGATGGTGCCCTGATGCATCGCCACGATCCGGTCGGAGTACTTGAACACCACGTCCATGTCGTGCTCGATGACCACGGCGGTGATATGGTTCGATCGGACGATGGAAGTGACCACGTCCATGATCGGTGCCTTCTCGCGGGTGCTGACCCCGCTGGTCGGCTCGTCGAGGAAGAGCAGCTGGGGCTTCAAGGCATAGGCGACGGCGACGTCGAGCAGCTTGCGCTCTCCCTGGGCGATGCCACCGGCCAGCTGCGTCGCCTTCGTCTCCAGCCCGAACTGCCGGAGGATGTCGAACGCCTCCTGCCACACGGCCTGCTGGCGGTCGGCGAGGGAGAGGAGCTTCCGCGTCAGGTCCTCGCGGGAAAAGATCGAGAGCGCCACGTTGTCGAGGAGCGTCAACTGGTCGAAGAGGTTGACCAGTTGGAAGCTGCGCGCGATGCCCGCCTGGATGCGGTCGTGCACGGACAGGTTGGTGACGTCGGTCCCGCGGAAGGCGATGGTCCCGCTGTCCGGGCGCAAGAGGCCGCTGACCAGGTTGACGAGGCTCGTCTTGCCGGCGCCGTTGGAGCCGATCAGCGCGAGGACCTCGCCTTCGCCGATGGTGAAGTCGACGCCATCCACGGCGCGGGTGTCGCCGAAGTGCCTGGTGAGCTTCTTGGTCTCGAGGAGGTTCATCGCGAGACCCGGTTCCTGACCGTCGTGATCGACTGCTTCAGGGTGCCGACGATGCCGGCGGGAAGGACGAGCACGAGGAACACCAGGATGGCGCCCATCAGTGCCTGCCAATAGACCGTGGCGCCGACCGCGTAGGTCTTCAGGTAGTTGAACACCACCGCCCCGACGATCGGGCCGGTGAAGGTGCGGAAGCCGCCCAGCACGGACATGAAGACGATCTCGCCCGAGAAGGGCCAGTAGAGGATGTCCGGCGTGGTGAGCCCGTTCAGCACGACCCAGAGCGCGCCCGCGATCCCGGTGAAGACGCCGGAGACGAGGAAGGCGACGAACCGGTAGCGCCGGATGTGGATGCCGATGAACTCCGCGCGCGTCTCGTTGTCGCGGATCGCCTGCAGCGCCTTGCCGAACGGAGAGTTCACGACGACCCACATCACCAGCACGCAGGCGAGGAAGAACCCGAGCACGTAGTAGTAGTAGTTGCGGGCGAGGAAGAGGATTTTGTCCCCGGTCTCGTCGCGCGCGACGCCCAACAGCGTGGGCGTGGGCACCCGCAGCCCGTCGGTTCCCCCCGTGATCGGGTAGAACTTGAACGCCAGGCTCCAGAGCACCTGCGAGAGCGCCAAGGTGAGGATGCCGAAGAAGATGCGGGTGTAGCGGACACAGACGAATCCGAACAGCGCGCTGACGGCCAGCGAGGCGAGGATCGCCCCGAGCAGGAACAGCTCCATCGACTGGACGTGAAGGTACTTGAACATCAGCGCCACGGCGTAGGCGCCGACGCCGAAGTACGCGGAGTGGCCGAAGGAGAGGAGCCCCGTATAGCCCAGCAGCAGGTTGAAGCCGAGCGAGGCGATCGCCATCAAGAGCCCGTACGCGAGCAGGATCGTCTGGTACGGGTCCATCGCGTGGGGCAGGGCGTAGAGAAGCAGGACGAGGGGCACCGCCCACGGCAGCGCCCTCACCGGCGAGCGCGCCTTGAGGACGAGGGGAATGGTGCTCATGCCGGACGGCCAAACAGCCCCGCGGGCCGCACCAGGAGCACGATCACCGCGATGAGGTAGAGCACTGCCAGCTCGATCTCCGGGAAGAGGGACACGCCGATCTCCCGGACGACCCCCACGATCAGCGCTCCGAAGAGCGCTCCTTCGAGGCTGCCCAGGCCGCCGATCACGACCACCACGAACGCGAGCACCAGCGCGTCGACCGCCATCCCCAGCACCGCCGACTGGCTGGGGACCACGATCGCCCCGCCCAGCCCGGCCATGAAGCAGCCGATGGTGAAGGCCTGCACGTAGACCCGGTTCACGTTCACGCCCATCGCCGACGCCCTGCGCATGTCTTGCGAGGTCGCCCGGAGCACCACGCCGAACCTCGTCTTGTAGACGAACGCCCAGAGAAAGACCGCGGCGACCACGCCGATGACGATCACGAGCAGGTTGTACCTGGGATAGACCGACCCGCCCACGGTCGCGCTGCCGAGGTACTCGAACAGCCTGCTCGCCGTGAGCGGATAGGGGCCCCAGAAGAACCGCATCAGGTCCTCGAGGAGCATCAGGAGCCCGAAGGTGACCAGGAGCTGGTACTCCTCCGCCCGCCGGTAGAACGGCCTGAGCAGGGTGGGCTCGAGGATCGCTCCCAAGCCGGCGGCCGCGATCGCGCCCACCGGCAGGAGCAGGTAGAGCACCACGATGGGCGCCCCCGCGAGCCACTGGCCGACCACCCAGGCCGTCACGTACGCGCCGAACGCGTAGATGCTGCCGTGCGCCAGGTTGACGATCCTCATCACGCCGTAGATGAGGCTCAGCCCTCCCGCGATGAGGAAGAGCACCGACGCGTAGAGAAGCGCGTTGAAGATGTGAATGAGGAAGATGTCCAAGGCGCGTGATGACCGGCCGGGCCTCGCGGTTCAGGCGTGCTTCACCGTGGGCCAGGTCTGGTCGATCCAGGTGTACGTCGAGGTGGGGTCCCCTTTCGGCCAGCCGGGCGGCGCCGTGATGTTCCGGATCGGGATGGTGATGATCCGGGCCGGGTCGAGGATGGGGAACGGGTACTCGGGCACGTTCTTGCTGAAGCCGGTGATCGCGTCCTTGTACCCTTGGTGGTTGTCCGGCCGGATGTACACGTACCCGCCGGGCCCGGCGATCATCATTCCCTCGATCTGGGAGATGATCGCGTCGTCGTCGGGCCAGCCGCCGGCCAGCTTGTTCGCCTTCTCCACCGCCGTCTTGAGCACGTGCGTCGCGGTGTACGCGCCTTCCGCCTGGAAGTTCGGGTACTCGTTGAACTTCGCGTAGTACTTCTCCACGAAGGTCTTGTTGAGCGGCCAGCGGTTCCCCGGCGGATAGCTGAAGTGGTAGTTGGCGTGCACGCCGGCGATCACGCCCTCCGGATGGTCCTTGCCGATCGCCTGGGGCGCGGTGCCCAGCGCGAGCGTGGTGGCGACTTTCATCTTGCCGAAGAGCCCGTGCTGCAGCGCCTGCTTGTAGAAGGAGACGTAGTCGCCGCCCCAGACCGATGTGCACAGGAGGTCGGGCTTGGCGGCCAGCGTCTTGGTGATGTGCGGCGTGAAATCGGTCGAGAACAGCTTCGGCCACGCCTCGGAGACGTTCTGCGCTCCGGGCATCAGCTTCTGGGTGACGATGCTGAAGTGCTGGAAGCAATTGCGACCGTACGCGTAGTCCGGGTGGATGTGGGCCACCTTCTTCACGTCGGGCCAGGTCTGGGCAACGGCGAGAGCGCAAGTCGCTCCGTCCGCCGACTGGATGTTCGTGATCCGGAAGATGTAGCGGGGATTCGGGACGGCCTTGTCGAAGAGGTTGTCGGTGCAGCCATCGACGAAGATGGTGAGGAGCTTCAGCTCTTCGGCCGCAGGGCCGAGCGCGGGTGTGTTGCCGCTCGAGGTGATCCCCATGAACATGTCGATCTTCTCGGAGAGTCTCAGCCGCCGCATCTCCTTGACGTTGGCGTCGAGGCCCGCGGCCTCGTCTGCCTTGAGGATCTCGATCTTCCTCTTCCCCAGCAGGCCGCCCTGCGCGTTGATCTCCTCTGCGGCGAGCAGGTTGCCCTTGTACATGGGCTCGCCCAGCACCGCGCCCGGGCCGGTGAAGAACGTCATGTGCCCGATGCGGAACGGCTTGTCCGGGATGGTGCCCTTGGGCTTCTCCTGCGCGCGGGCGATTCCGGCGACTCCGATACCCGCGGCCGAAGCTCCGAGGGTGGCGGCTGCGGTGACTCCGAGCTGGGCGAGCAGATCCCTGCGCGAGACTGGGCCTGGCATGTTCTGGCCTCCTGCGACGGCGCGAGTGTGAACGAATCCCTGCGACGGGCCGCCTCATGCCTCCCGTGGCTGTAGAGCGGCCCCCTCGACGCGCCCGTAAATCTCCAACGGGGCGAGGTTGCAAGTCCGCTCGCGTCATTCCCGGTCCTGCTGCTGCGTTCTTGCAAGGAGTATGGTGTTGGAGGTCAGATGGAGGTCCTGGATGAAGGTCCGAGCCGCGGTAGTGCAGGCAGCGCCGGCGGCGTTCGACCGCGCGCGAACGTTGGAGAAGCTCGCAGACCTGGTCTCGCAGGCCGCCCGCCAGGGGGCCGAGCTGGCCGTATTTCCGGAGGCGTTCGTCTCCGCGTACCCCAAGGGCCTCGATTTCGGAGCGGTGGTCGGCCGGCGCACGCGGGAAGGGCGGGAGCAGTTCCGCCGCTACTTCGACAGCGCGGTCGAGGTGCCCGGCCCCGACGTCGACCGGATGGCCAGGATGGCGCGCGAGCACCGCGTCCACCTGGTGGTCGGCGCGATCGAGCGCGACGGAGGGACGCTGTACTGCACGGTCCTCTTCTTCGCCGAGGACGGCAGGTTCCTCGGCAAGCACCGCAAGCTGATGCCCACCGCCGCGGAGCGCCTGGTGTGGGGCTTCGGCGACGGGTCGACGCTCTCGGTGTTCGACACCCGGCTCGGCCGGCTGGGCGCGGTGATCTGCTGGGAGAACTACATGCCGATGCTGCGCATGGCGATGTACTCGAAAGGCGTGCAGCTCTATTGCGCGCCGACCGCGGACGATCGGGAGACGTGGCTGCCGACAGTCCGCCACGTCGCGCTCGAGGGCCGCTGCTTCGTGCTCAGCGCCTGCCAGGTGCTCAGGCGGCGCGACTTGCCGGCGGACATCCCCAACGCGATGGGCGACTCGCCGGAGACGCTGCTCATGCGCGGTGGCAGCTGCATCATCGATCCTTTGGGCAAGGTGCTCGCCGGGCCCGCCTTCGACGAGGAGACGACCCTGTTCGCCGAGCTGGACATGGACGAGATCGCCCGCGGCAAGTACGACTTCGACGTCGCCGGCCACTACGCACGCCCCGACGTGTTCCGGCTCTCGGTCGACGAGCGGCCCGCGAAGCCAGTCGTGGCCCGAGAGCACAGCTAGCGCGTTGCCGCGCATTGCCGTTCGAAGCGCAGCGCCGGTGTCGCACCGAGGGGCGCACAGGCGCGGTCCTGAATTCCGCATTGACGCGGTGCGGCCCGTTCCGGAACAGGCTCATGCCTACGTTTCGGCACGGACTTGCCTGCTGCCGCCAGCGGCACGACGCCGCGCGGCATGACTGGGGATCGGCCCCGGAATAGAAAAGGCCTGCAACTTCCGCGGTTGGGGTAGGCATGGCACAAAAAGACTTCACGGTCGGAATCGGCGGCGCGGCGGGCCAGGGCGTGGCCACCCCCGGCACCGTCCTGGCGAAGCTGTTCGTGCGCCGGGGCCTGCACGTCAACGCCTACAACGCGTATCAGTCCATCATCCGGGGAGGGCACACCTTCCTGACCATCCGCACCAGTGAGTCGCCGGTGCGCTGCATGGGCGACGACCTGGACATGCTGATCCCCCTCAACCAGGACACCATGGACCGGCACGTTCGCAGGCTGCGCCCCGGCTCGGCGGTGCTGTTCGACGCCGACAAGGTGAAACCCGAGGGCGCGGGGGAGGGCGTACAGCTGTGCCCGCTTCCTCTGGCGCAGCTGGCGAAGACCCCCCTTCATTACAACACCGCGGCGGTGGCCGCCGTCCTGCGGCTCGTCGGAGTCGAGTGCCGGCCCTTCGAGGAGATGCTCGCCGAGCAGTTCCAGCGCAAAGGCGACGCGGTGGTGGCCGAGAACGTCGCGGTCGCGCGCGCCGGATACGAATACGCCGGCACGCACTTCAAGCCCTATCCGTTCGCGCTCCCCGACACCGGCAAGCCGCTGGCGGTCGCCACCGGCAACGAATGCCTGGCGATGGGAGGGGTGGCGGCGGGAGTGAAGTTCTACTGCGCGTACCCGATGAGTCCCTCGACCGGCGTCTTGATGTGGATGGCGCGACATGCCCGGCAGCTGGGCATCATGGTGCGGCAGGTCGAGGACGAGATCGGCGTGATCAACATGGCGATCGGCGCCGCGCACACCGGCTGCCGCGCCATGTGCGCCACCTCGGGCGGCGGTTTCGCCCTGATGACCGAGGCGCTGGGCGCCGCCGCGATGATGGAGATCCCGGTGGTCTGCATCGACGTGCAGCGGGCCGGGCCGGCGACGGGCGTCCCTACCAAGACCGAGCAGGGCGACCTGTGGCAGGTCCTGGGCGCGGGCCAGGGAGACTACCCGCGCCTGATCGCGGCCCCGCTCAGCATCGCCGACTGCTTCCACACGATTCCGCAGATCTTCAACCTCGCCGACCGGTTCCAGTGCCCGGGGATCGTGCTCGCCGACCTGCTCGAGTCGGAGGGCTTCAGCAGCCTCGACCCGTCCGAGTTGGACTTCAACCCGCCGCGCGACCGGGGCGAGGTGATCGGCCTCGACGGGTCGCCCGTGCCCTCGGGCGAGGGATACGAGCGCTACCGCGGCACGGAGAGCGGCGTGGCGCCGCGCGCGTTGCCGGGGACGCCCGGACACGCGCACGTGGTCGCTACCGACGAGCATGACGAGCGCGGCGTCCTGATCAGCGACGAGTTCACCGATCCGCACAAGCGCCAGGCCATCATGGAGCGCAGGCAGCGGAAGATGGACGGCGCGCTCCCGCTGATCGATCCGCCGCGGCTCGCCGGCGCGCAGGACGCCGAGGTGACGCTGGTCGGCTGGGGCTCCACCTGGGGAGTGATCGACGAGGCGGTGGAGAAGCTGGCGCAGGAGGGCATCCGCGCCAACCACCTCCAGGTGAAGTGGATGGTCCCCTTGCACGTCGACGCCATCCAACAGGCGCTGGCGAAGGCGAAGAAGGTGGTGGTGGTCGAGAACAACTACAGCGGCCAGTTCGCCCGGTACCTGCGCTCGGAGACCGGGGTGGTCGCCGACGCCCACATCCGCAAGTACGACGGCGAGCCCTTCCTGCCCCACCACGTGGTCGACGGGGTGCGCGAGGTGCTCGCCGGCAAGACGAAGAAGTACGTCCCGGTGCACGAGATCAGGGTGTAGCCTTTAGGGGGACACCATTGGATGGTGTCCCCCCTCGGGAGGCGTCGATGGCCGAACCGGCCGTGAGCGAGACGAGGACGGCGCTGGTCGCGAAGCCGAAGCGGGCGCCGCTGTCGGTCAAGGACTTCAAGGGCAAGGCCGATCCGGACTGGTGCCCGGGCTGCGGCGACTTCGGCGTGCTCAACGCCCTCAAGTCGGCCATCGCCGAGCTGGGCCTGCAGCCGCATGAAGTGCTGACCATCAGCGGGATCGGCTGCTCGTCCAACCTGCCCGGCTACATCAACACCTACGGCATGCACACGCTACACGGCCGGGCGCTGGCCGTGGCCACCGGCGCGCAGCTCGGCAACCACCAGCTCAAGGTGGTCGTCACCGGAGGAGACGGCGACGGGTTCGGCATCGGGGGCAACCACTTCCTGCACTCCATGCGCCGCAACGTCGACGTCACCTACATCGTGATGGACAACCAGATCTACGGGCTCACCACCGGGCAGGTCTCGCCCACCAGCCGCAAGGGGATGAAGACCAAGACCACCCCGCACGGCAGCGTGGAGAACCCGGTCAACGCCATCCCCATGGCGATCGTCTGCGGAGCGACCTACGTCGCGCGCGGCTTCTCCGGGCAGCAGAAGCACCTGGTCGAGCTGATCGAGGGCGCCCTCGAGCACAAAGGGTTCGCGTTCATCGACGTGTTCAGCCCGTGCGTGACCTACAACAAGGAGAACACGCACGACTTCTTCAAGCAGCGCACCCGGAAGCTCTCCGACATGGGACACGATCCGACCGATCTCCACGCGGCGATCGAGAAGGGCAGCTTGTGGGGGGACGTGATTCCGATCGGCCTCTTCTACCGCAACGACGACGTGCCCTCGCTCGACGAGCTGGAGCCCGTGCTCGCGGAGAGCGGCCCGATGGCGCACCGCCCGCTGGAGGTGTCGGCGGAGAACGCCCGGGCGCTGGTCGCGGAGCTGATGTAGCAGGAGCTCAGTGCAGGATCCTGAGCGACAGCGCGATGATCAGCGTGGAGACGAACACCATGCTGGCCGCGACGGTCGACGTGATCTTGGAGCCGTCGCGCGTCCACAAGAGGCCCGCGCAGACGGCGATCGCCGCCCAGACGACCATCCGCGCGGAGCGCACGTGCAGCGAGATCATGTTCGTCTGCAGCAGGAACCCGAACGACGAGGCCGCCAAGGCGCCGATGGCGACCTTGCGGTCTCCGCGCTCGGTGTACAAGAGGTACCCAGAGCCCGCGACGGTCACGAGCACGAAGAACAGCCGCATCCCCATCGATCACCTCCTCGGCCGACGATAGCCGAGCGGCGCAGCTGCACAAGAAAAGCAATACTAAGCCGTATCCGCCCGTCATTCCTTGCGAATCTAGCGTCGGGCGGAGGGGGCCGCTGGACCCGAAAATGAAACGAGGCTAGAAATCTGGCCGCACTGGCTCGATTTCAAGCCCAGGGGGTCCGGTTGCCTGCCAATCCTCGGTTATCGACGCTTCTCGACCGTTTCGTGAATCAACTCGCCGGCGAGATTGCCACCCGCGCGCGCCGGCAATTCGGACCGGGAGGACTGGGAAGGCGCGGGGGCCGGCAGAAGCTCGACATGCGATGCCGCGTGAACGGGTGCAAGAACCGGTCGCGGGGACCGCGCTTCGGATACATCTGCGACGTCCATCAAGAGAAGCTGAGCAAGCGCCAGCAGCAGGCCGCGCGCGACGCGTGGAACGAGAAGCGGGCGCGCGCGTAAGGGCGGCTCCTCCCGAAATTCCCCTGCAGGGGCGCCGTACGAGATAGGATCCGCTCCGGCAACCTCCTCCAGGGATGGACCATGACCTCTTCCGCAGCTCTCCGGACGGCCGCTCCGATCGCGGCCGTCTTCGCCGCCTTGTCCGGCTGCGCGACGCAGCCGGCAAAGCCCGATGATGCCGCTTCCCGCTCCGCCGAGAAAGGAGCCGCGGCCCAGGTGAACCCGCTGCTCGAGCCGTGGTCGGGCCCGTGGGGCGGCGTGCCGCCGTTCGGCCGGTTCAAGCCGGCCGACCTGAAGCCCGCGCTGGAGGCGGCGATGGCGGAGAACCTGGGCGAGATCGACCGCATCGCGGCCGACCCGGTTTCGCCGACGTTCGAGAACACCATCGCGGCGATGGAGCGCACGGGGCACGCGCTCGACCGGGTCACTGCCGTGTACGGCGTCTACACCTCCACCATGAACGACGACGAGGTGCAGGCCATCGAGCGCGAGATGTCGCCCAAGCTGGCGGAGTTCAGCGACAAGATCTTCCAGAACGGCAAGCTGTTCGCCCGGATCCAGGCGGTGTACGCGGCGCGCGGGCAGCTCCAGCTCACGCCGGAGCAGCAGCGGCTCCTGTGGCTCGACTACACCACCTTCGTTCGCGCGGGCGCGAAGCTCGACGGTCCCGCCAAGGCGAAGCTCGCGGAGATGAACCAGCAGCTGGCCGGCCTGTACACGAAGTTCAGCCAGAACGTGCTCGCCGAGGAAGGCACGGAGATGGTCGTCCTCGAAAAGGAGGCGGACCTCGCGGGCCTCCCCGAGGCCGTGCGCGACGGCGCCGCGGCGGCAGCCGCTGCCCGGGGAAAGGGCGGGCAGTGGGCGGTCATCAACACGCGCTCGAGCGTCGATCCGTTCCTGACGTATTCCACCCGCCGCGACCTGCGCGAGAAGGTCTGGCGCATGTTCATCATGCGCGGCGACAACGGAGACGAGCACGACAACAACCAGACGATCGTGCGGATCCTGAAGCTGCGCGCGGAGCGGGCCCGGCTGCTCGGCTACCCCACGCACGCGCATTGGCGGCTCGAGGACTCGATGGCCAAGACGCCGGAGCGGGCGGTGGCGCTGATGGAGGCGGTGTGGAAGCCCGCGGTCGCCAGGGTCCACGAGGAGGTGGCCGACATGCAGGCCATCGCCGACCGGGAAAAGGCCGGCATCCGCATCGCTCCCTGGGACTACCGCTTCTACGCGGAGAAGGTGCGCAAGGCGAAGTACGACCTCGACCAGAACGACGTGAAGCCGTATCTGCAGATGGAGAAGCTGCGCGAAGGGATGTTCTGGGTGGCGGGCGAGCTGTTCGGGCTGCGCTTCGCGCCCGTCGCGCAAGGGACCGTGCCCGTCTACCACCCCGACGTCCGCGTCTGGGAGGTGACCGACGCCCAGGGCAAGCACGTCGGCCTCTGGTACTTCGACCCGTACGCGCGGCCCGGAAAGAGCTCCGGGGCGTGGATGAACGAGTACCGGCGGCAGTCCCGCCTGGAGGGAGAGGTCCCGGTCATCGTCTCCAACAATGCGAACTTCGTGAAAGGAAAGCCGGGCGAACCGATCCTGATCAGCTGGGACGACGCGCGCACCATCTTCCACGAGTTCGGCCACGCGCTGCACGGGCTCAACTCGAACGTCACCTATCCGTCCCTGGCCGGAACCGCGGTCGCCCGGGACTACGTGGAGTTCCCCTCGCAGCTCCTGGAGCAGTGGCTGGAGACGCGGCCGGTGCTGGACCGCTTCGCGTTGCACTACCAGACCGCAAAGCCCATCCCCGCCGAGCTGGCGCAGAAGATCGAGCGCAGCAAGACCTTCAACCAGGGCTTCGCGACCGTCGAGTACCTGGCCAGCGCGCTGGTCGACATGAACCTGCACCTGGCCGGCGATACCCCGATCGATCCGCGGAAGTTCGAGAAGGAGACGCTTGCCGCCCTGGGAATGCCGTCGGAGCTGGTGATGCGCCATCGCACTCCGCACTTCGGGCACGTCTTCTCCGGGGACGGGTATTCCGCCGGCTACTACAGCTACCTGTGGTCCGACACGCTCTCCGCGGACGCGTGGGAGGCCTTCCTCGAGCACGGCGGGCCGTACGACAAGGTCGTGGCGAAGCGGCTGCGCGACAACGTGTTCAGCGCCGGGAACACGGTGGACCCGGCCGACGGTTACCGCGCCTTCCGCGGGCACGACCCGGGCATCGCGGCGCTGATGCGCAAGCGCGGCTTTCCCGCGCCTGCGTCGCCGTCGGCGGCGACGCCCGAGCCCAAGGCGAGTCCCAGCGGGCAGCGCTGATCTCTTGGGGGGTCGAGGGGGAGCTCGCTCTCACGATTCGTCACATTCCGCGTAACTCGCTCGAGCCGAGTTTTCAGGAGCAACGAGATCCTCTCCACGGCGAGGACAAATCGACGGGGGTCTCCGTTGCTTTTCAGAGGAAGAGTCGGGCGCAGCGGCGGCGCTCGACTCGCGCGCCAGCGGTGCTTCTTCAAATGCCGCGCGGTCGTTCGAGCGGGACGCGAGACGTGACGCAGCGCGTCCCGTCCCGGGACGGGACGCGGCGCGTCAACGGAGTGGCCGCCGACTGCGCCATCGTCGGCTGCAGAGCCACCGTCGCAATCAATTTGAGCCAACGTCACTGCCGCTGCCTTCGGCACCCCCCCCTGGAAAGCAAGGGAGACCCACGGTCGCTCGTCCTCCGACGCGGAATCCGCATCGACCGTCCTAAAACCAGACCGTCTCACGCGAGAACGAGAAGTGATTTGATGATGAGAGCGAGCTCCCCCCTCGTAGAGGCGCCGAAGGCGCCGGATCGAAGAGCGCGCTGAGCGCTGCAGAGCGGTCAACCTCGAGCAGGCTCTTCGGTCAAGATCATCCGGACGGCGCCGAGCACGTCGGGCGCGAGGCGGCAGTCGCGCGGGCCCCAGCAGCGGCCCGGATCGAGCAGCACGGCTTGCATGCCCGCCGCCCGCGCTCCGAGGACGTCGACCGAGTAGATGTCGCCCACGTAGATGGCCTCGTCGGGCCCGAGGCCCGAGCGCTCGAGCGCCATCCGGAAGATCCGGGGGTCGGGCTTCTCCACTCCGACGGCGGACGAGTCGAGCACGAACTCCAGCGAAGGCAAGAGTCCGAGGTGCTCGAGGATCGCCCGGACGGACCCGTTCGAGTTGGAGATCACGGCCGTGCGCACTCCGCGGCCGCGGGCAAGAGCAAGCGCCGCCGCGGCTCCGGGATGGGCACCATCCCAGACGCCGACCGGCAGGTTGTAGGCGCCGTGCCAGGCCGCAATCGCCCCGATCACCCCTTCGTCGGTGACGCCGGCTCCTTCGAGCATGTACCGCAGATAGCGATCCGCGGTCGCCCGGCGCTCGGTCGACGCGCCCCGCGCGCCGGCGAGCTCCGGATCGAGGCGCACGCGCGCGCTCCACTCGGCGCGCTCGACTGCGTCTGGGGTTACGGCGACGCCCAGGCGCGCGAGCTCGCCGGCGATCGCGGAGTAGTTCATGCGCAGCAGCGTGTTCCCGGCGTCGAAGAAGATCGCCTCCGGCCGGCGGCGTTCGTCGCGAGTCGCCATCGCCCTGGATCTACCGCAGCGCTTGGACCAGATCCTCGATCAGGTCTTCGGCGGATTCGAGGCCGATGGACATCCGCAAGAGGCCGTCGGAGATGCCCAGCGCGCGCCGCGCCTCGGGAGACAGGCCGGCGTGCGAAGTGGCCGCGGGCCGCGTCAGCAGCGTCTCGGGTCCGCCCAGGCTGGGAGCATGGAGCGGGATCCGCACACGCCGGAGGAAGGTCTCGGCGGCCTCCCGGCCCCCGCGCAGCTCGAAGCTGAGCATCCCGCCCATGCCGGAGGGGAAGAGCTGGCGAGCCCGCTCGTGCTGAGGGTGCGAAGGGACTCCCGGATGGTTCACCTTGGCCACGGCGGGCTGCTCGGAGAGGAACCGGGCCACCCGCAGCGCGGTGTCGCTCTGCTGGCGGAAGCGCAGCGCCAGCGTCTTGAGGCCCCGGTGCAGCAAGAAGCAGGCGTGCGGATCGAGCGAGCCGCCCAGGTGGTCGAGCTTGTGCTTGACCGCCTCGATCCGCGCGGCGCTTCCCATCACGGCGCCCGCGATCAGGTCGCTGTGGCCGTTCAGGTACTTGGTCGCGCTGTGCAGCGAGAGGTCGAATCCGTGCGCCAGCGGCCGGAACCCGATCGGCGTGGCGAAAGTGTTGTCGATGAGCGAGACGAGGCCGCGGGCACGCGCGAACTGCGCCGCGGCTTCCAGGTCGGCCACCTGGAGCAGCGGGTTGGTCAGCGTCTCGAAGTAGACCGCGCGCGTGTTCCGTTTGAGCTGCGCCTCCCACGATCGCGGCACCTGCGGGTCGAGGAAGGTCACTTCGATCCCCAGGCGCGGCAGGTCGCCCGTGAGGAGGTCGTGGGTACCGCCGTAGAGAGTGTCCTGCGCCAGCAGGTGGTCGCCGGCCCCCAGCACGCTGAGCAGGGCGGTCGAGATCGCGGACATCCCGCTGGAAGTCGCCAGCGCCGCTTCCGCCCCTTCGATCGCGGCGAGCTTGCCGTGCAGCGCCACGTGGTTGGGGGTGTTCGAGAGCCGCGCGTACGCGATGTCGTGGTAGCCGCGGTCGCCCCTTTCCACGAACGTCGAGGACTGGAAGATGGGCAAGGCGACCGCGCCTTCGATCCGCGGCTCCGGCTCGCCCGCGTGGACGAGGAGCGTCTCGATCTTCATGTGCGCCTCCGGCGTTGTCCGGAGAGGATGCCACGGACCTGGCCGGGATGCGTGGCACCGGGCGCCTTACCGCCCGCGCCTTCACCCGCCGACCGTCCCGAAATAGCGGGAGGCCAACGTGCGTCCATACGTTTGGATGCCGTTCGTCTGTGCTGAAGCACTGGGAGGTTCCAGCATGAAATTCCTTGCAGCCATGTCCCTGATCCCGGCGCTCGCCTGCGCGAGCACCTCGTCCGCCTCGTCGGGCGGCCAGCCGGCCTCTGCCCAGGGGTGCGCCGCGCAACAGGTGCCGGCCGTGGTGGACCCGGGCGGCGACCTCTATGCGAGACCCGACGGGCAATCGCCGGTGGTGGGGACCGTAGGAAACAGCACGAGGGTTTGCGCGGACGCGAACACCAGCGGATTCAACTTCCGCCGCATCAAGCTCGCCGACGGGCGCGAAGGCTACGTCGACGACGCGCACGTCTCGCTGCTGTAGCAGGCGCCGTTCGCCGCGGAGGCGGACTCCCTCCTCGCAGCGGCCGCCGGGACGGCCACTCCAAGAGCGCATCGCCGCCCGCGGGCGGCGACCGTCAAGCCTTCGCGCGCTTCACGCGCTTCAGCGCCTTGCGGGCCGCCAGAGCGCTGTTGCAGCTCGACCGGCGATGCTTCTTCCCGTGCTCGTCGGCGAACCGCGCGCGGCGCAGCTCCACCAGGGCGCGGACGGCGCGCTCGTCGTGGACCTTGCCCAGCCCGGACGCCGCGGCGCTGCGCGCCACGCAGCTCGGATCGCGGGTCATGTCGATCAAGCGCAGCAAGCCGCGGTCGTCGCCTTGCCGATTCGCGGTCAGGTAGCTGACGACCGCGACGCGGTAGGACTTCTGCGCCTCGGCGATGCGACCAGCGTCGTAGCTGCGCGCGCCCGAGTCGGCGACCTGCCGCTGCTTGAGCTCGCTCTGGGCGGCGTGCAGATCGCCCCGGGCCACGGCCCTCTCGACCGAGTCGCCGCGGAACGCGGCAAACAGGCACAGGCCGGCCGCCGCGACCGCCGCGCAGACCGACATTGCACGGGCACGCGGAGACAGCGCCATCCAGCGAGTGCGGAGTTGGTAATAGATGGGTGGTAGTTGCATGGTGCAATCATCAAAGCACGCAGCGAGGTGGGCCTACAGGCCCGGAATGTCGTAGGTTTGCGGACCTTCGCGCAGGCTGCCCGAGAATGGATGCGCGCTCGCTACCCGGCGGCGGCGTGCTCGTGCCCGGCAGTTTGCGCCCGGATGCGGACGACGCGGATCTGGCCGTCGATGCCCTTCAGCATCGCCGTATACCGCTGCGCAACGTGCGTCTGGGAGAGCCAGCCGGCCGCGGCGCCCGCCTCGGCCAGGTGCTCCGGCGCGACCAGGTCGCCTGCCTCGGCTTCCGCCTGCAGGCGGGCCGCGATGTTGACCGTCTGGCCGAAGTAATCGAGGACGCCGTTGGCGGTGACCGCGAAGCACGGCCCGGAGTACACGCCGAGCTTCAAGTCGACGTCCTCGGCGTACTCGTACTTCCGGATGAACTCCGGGAAGGCGCGCTGCATCGCGACCGCCGCCCGGATGGCGCCTTCGTCGCTGGCGAAGGCTGCCATGACGGCGTCGCCGATCGTCTTCACCACGGTGCCGCCGTTCTGCTCGACCGCGGCGCGGAGCACCTCGAAACTGTCGCGGACCAGGCGGAACGCGGGCGCGTCGCCGGCGCGGCCGTAGAGGGCGGTCGAGCCCGACAGATCGCTGAAGAGCAGGGCCACGCGGCCGACCTTCAGTGCGACGCCCGGCGCCAGGACCTCGCCGGAGAAGAGGCGGCGGAACTCGGGGAGCATGCTGACGGCGGTGGCGGTGGCCGCGCGGTTGACCCATTCGCTGCGCTCGAGCTTCACGTGCGACTCCGCAGGAAGCGCGCTGCGCACCTCGACGACTCCGCCCGGCCCGACGACCAACGCGGCCGGCGCGATTTCTCCGCCCGCCTCTGCCTTGGGCCACCGGGGGGCCGTCGCCGCGCACCTCCACGCTCGCCGTGGCTCCGCCGCGGACGAAGAGCCGCAGCCGGCCCTCCTGGTGCGGCGCGCGCAGCCTGGCCGCGGATCCCGCGGGCAGCAGCGCCTGCGCGACCACGTGAGGAGTGCGCGCCGGTCCGCTGATGCAGTAGGGTCCGCCGTCGACGTCTCGCACCGGCCGAGGCGGCCGGAAGGTCGCCTCGACGGTCTTGTCCAGCTCGAGGCCGAAGGAGAGATCGCACAGCTGGCAATGGCTGCCGTCCCGCAGGTCCGCCAGGGAAGCAGTCCGGTCCGCGGCCGTCCGGCAGCTCGGGCAAACCAGGTCCCAGGACAGCTCGAGCAGCCCCGCGACGACCGCCTGCAGGCAGACCGCCAGCACCTCCCGGCGCGGCGCCAGCCAGAAATCGGCCAGCTCGAAGGGACGGATGTGAGAGACGGCGACGTCGGGACCGCTGCGCACGTGCTCGATCAGCTCCTCGGCGAGCGGGAGACGCACCTGCCCGGCGGCGATGCGCAGCGCCTCCGCCGCGCGCTCGAACGCGCTCAGTTCGGCTGGCGTGGCCCGGGCGGCGATCTCGATCGGTCCGCCGCTGCGCGCTTCGGAATCGATCCGGGCGATCTCCCGGGCGAAGGTGCGCAGCGTGCGCCGGCCGCTCAGGCGCGCGATCGGCGCGAACAGGACGGACCTGGGAAGGATGCGCAGCGAGAGCGTGACCTCGGTGCCGGCGCCCAGCGGCCGCAGCTCGAACTGCGTCTCGATCGAGCGGACGGGCCCCCGGCGCAGCACGCGGAGGAACTTGAATCGCTCGTTCTCGACGAACTCGGCAGGCCGCTCTTCGTACTCGACCCGGAATCCGCCCAGGGTGGTGGCGCCGAGGTAGCGCGCGGCGCCCGCGCCTTCCAGGGGCTGGACGGCGATCCTCGAGAGACCGACGGCGCGGTTGAACCGGTCGGTGTCGGCGAGGATCGGCCAGAGCGCCTCGGGCGGCGAGGCGCACTCCACGACGCGCTTCAGGTCGACCGTGCTCCACCGCATGGGAGGCCCCCGCTGAAAAAAGATAGCAGCGAGGGCCAGGAGCACCCAGAAACCGGTCAGTCCAGCACGCCCAGCTCGTCCAGCGAGATGTCCAGCTCGGCCGGGTCCCGGTAGACGCGATACGCGCCGGCCCGGATCAGCTCGTCCTCGCCGTACCCGCCGCTGAGCAAGCCGACGCTCAGCATTCCGGCGCGGCGCGCCGCCAGCAGGTCCCAGACCGCGTCGCCCACCACGTAGCAGTCCCGGGCCGGGACGCCGAGCCGTTCCTGGCAGGCGAAGAACAGGTCCGGGGCGGGCTTCGCCCGGCTCACGTCGCCTCGCTCGACCACCACCATCTCCTTCGGCACCTCCAGCGCGGCGAGCGACCCGTCGATCTCCGGCCGCCTGCCCGAAGTGGCGATGCCGTGCGGGATGCCCGCCTCGCGCAGGTGGCGGAGCAGGGCGATGGCGCCCGGCAGGGGCCGGCGTTCGGGAAGCAGCTGCCGGTACAGCTCGCCGTGCCGGCGCTGGAGCGCCTCGGCTTGCTCGTCGGTGAGCGGATGGCCCACTTCCCGCGCCACCGCGCGAGTGAACAGCCCTCCGCTCATGCCGATGCGCCGGTGGATCCGCCAGCCGTCGATCGGCAAGCCAGCCTCGTCGAGCGCCTTCTGCCAGGCGAAGACGTGGGCATAGACGGTATCGACGAGCGTCCCGTCCAGATCGAAGACGAGGGCCCGCACGGCGAACTCACCCGCGGAGCAAGCCGACCAGCTTGTCGGCGTCGGCCGCGGACACGTCGGTGACCAACCTGAACTCCAGCCCGTCCTTCGCCCAGCTCGACACCTGGTAGCCCCGTGAGGAAGTGGACTGCACCGGCTCCTCGCTGGCGCCACCCGGCCAGACGAACACGTTGAGCAGGTGCTGCCGGTGACGATACACCAAGGCAGCCACGGGACGCCCGCCCAGCCGATCGAGGCGCCCGCCGACCAGCTCGAACCCGTCGGTGGCGAAGTCCCGCGCCGGAACGGAGAAGTCGACCTTCCCCTGGAACCACGGCTTCACCGTGTGCTGGTCGGAGGAGGCCACGTCGGCGAGGTGGCCGGCCTGCAGGGAGCGCAAGTGGGCCTCGACGACCTCGTTCGCGCCGTCGGCGCGCGGCCGCAAGGACGAGGTGGCGATCACGGCCACGCAAGCGGCCGCCGCCATCAGCGCCGCCTCTCGCCAGAAGCGGCGCGCGGGACGCGGCGCGCCGGCCTTGCGCACGGCGCGCAGCACGCGCTCCTCCAGGGCCGGCGGCGGATCGAACCGGGGGAGCCGCTCGCGCGCGGTCTCGCGGAGCGCGAGGAGCTCGTTCTTCTCCCGGCCGCACACCGCGCACCGGGCGACGTGCGTCTCCACGTCCACGACCGAGCGCACGTCCAGCTCGTCGTCGAGCCAGGGACCGATCAGGTGGGCGGCTTCGGCGCAGGTCATGCAGTCTCCTTCTCGCCCTTGGCGATGAGCACGCGCAACTGCCCCCTGGCGCGGGACAGCCGCGACATCACGGTGCCGATCGGCACCCCGGCCACGTCGGCGATCTCCTTGTAGGAAAGCCCCTCGACCTCGCGCAGCAGGAAGACCTCGCGGTATTCGGCGACGAGGGCGCGCAGGGCCTGTTCCAGCGCGCGGCCGTTCGCCATCCGCACGAGCCGGGCCTCCGGATCCTCCGCGGGCAAGCCCAGGACGGGCGACGAGACGTCGCTCGCTAGGTCGTCTTCCTCGAAACTGGCCTCGCCGGCGCGCTCGCGGTCCTGGCGCAGGTCAAGGCAGCAGTTGCGCACGATCCGCAGGAGCCACGCGCGCGGGTTGGTCGGGCGGAGCCTGTCGAACGATCGGAAGGCCCGCAGCGCGGCGTCCTGCAGCGCGTCCTCGGCGTCCGCTGGCGTGCGGGTGAGCCACCGGGCGAGGCGGTGGGCGGCGGAGAAGTGCTCCCGCAGGGCGCGCTCGAATTCGGGCACCGGGTGGGGCAAGGGCGCTCCTGAACGCGGGTCTTCGCGCGGGCGGTCCGCCGGCGCAAGGGCGATCCGACCTCCGCCCGATGGGCGAACCTCCGGCGCTTCGGCCCGCGAAAAGACCAACACCAGCGGCAATTCCTTCGGCATCGCGGTGATGAGACCCGGAATGCGCCTTCTTATTCCCGCGGGAATGACGAAGGGGGTGGCGGGTCAGCCGGCCGAGCGCGCGTGAAGCGCGTGAGGAGGCGGCGATGAGCAAGAGAACGCGGCGGGAGTTCCTCCAGATCGCGGGAGTCGGCGGAGTGGTCTTCGCCTCGGGGCTGCTGAAGGCTTGCTCCACGGCGTCAGGGAGCGCTCGCCCCACTGGAAGTGGAGGCGAAGGCGACTTCTACTTCGTCCAGCTTTCCGACACGCATTGGGGATACAAGGGCCCGGCAAACCCGGAGGCCACCGTCGAGCTGCCCCGGGCCGTGGAGCTGGTGAACGCCCTGCCGGTGGCGCCCGACTTCGTGGTGTTCACCGGGGACCTGACGCACACCACCGACGACGACCAGGAGCGCCGCCGGCGCATGGCGCAGTTCCGCGAGCACCTCGCCGGGCTGCGGGTGCCGCAGGTGCGCCTGATGGCCGGCGAGCACGACGCCTCGCTGGACCGGGGCGCTGCCTTCCAGGAGTACTTCGGGCAGCTGCGGTACTCGTTCGACCACAAGGGCGTGCACTTCGTGGTGCTCGACAACGTCTCCGATCCCAAGGGCATCCTCGGCGATGCCCAGATCGATTGGCTCGCGAAGGACCTGCGCGGGCTGCCGAAGTCCGCGCCCATCGTGGTGTTCACCCACCGGCCGCTGTTCGATCTGAAGGCCGACTGGGACTGGACCACCGCCGACGGCTCGCGGGCCATCGACGTGCTGCACGCCTACCCGCACGTCACGGTCTTCTACGGCCACATCCATCAGGAGCATCACCACCAGACGGATCACATCGCCCACCACGCGGCGCGCTCCCTCGTGTTCCCCTTGCCCGCGCCCGGCTCGCAGCCCAACCGGACGCCGGTGCCGTGGGATCCCGCCCATCCGGGCCGCGGCCTGGGCGTGCGCGACGTCGACACCGATCCGCGCCAGCCGTCGTACTCGCTGCGCGAGATCCCGCTGGCGAAGGAGACCTGAGATGCGCATCGCCGCTCTGGTGCTCGTGCTGCTGGCCGCCGGAACGAACGAAACGCCCGAACGGGTCGTCCAGGTGGTCGCCCGCCGGTTCACCTACTCGCCCGACGTCATCGAGTTGCAGCTGGGCGTCCCGGTGGTGATCGAGCTGACCTCCGCCGATCGCGACCACGGCTTCACCGTACCCGATCTGGGGTTGCGCATCGACGTGGAGCCGGGCAAGACGGCGCGGGTGCGCTTGGTCCCGTCGAAAGTTGGCACGTTTGCCTTCCACTGCGACGTGTTCTGCGGGAGCGGTCACGAGGAGATGGCGGGCCGGATCGTGGTGTCCGGACCCATGCCCGCTGGAGCGGCCAATGCGCGTTGACCCGGTGGGCTGGTGGCGGGCGCGAAGCCTGAACGAGCGGGTGGTCGCCGCCGTGCTCGGAGGCTCGGCTCTTCTCCTGGCCGAGATACGCTTCGAGCACCGCGAGGTGCTGGGCGAGACCTGGCGCGCCTGGGTCCCGCTCGGCTACGCCGCCGCGCTGCTCCTCTTCGGCGGCGTCGCGCTCCTCCGCTGGCGGCGGGGCGGCCGCCCCGCCCTGGCGGCGTTGTTCGCGCTGGCGTTCGTGGTCGGAGCGGCGGGCGTGTGGTTCCATTCCGGCGGGCACCCGCTGGCGGAACTCATCCGGGTGATCTCCGCGTGGCGCATTCCCCCCGGCCAGGACGGCGGAGTGAAGATCGGAAGCGCGCCCCCGGTGCTCGCCCCCGGCGCTTTCTGGGGCCTCGGCTTGATCGGCTTGATCGCCTGCCTGGATCGATCAGCGCGGGAACGCCGCGGCGATACCGCCGTCGACGGGTAGGGTGGCCCCGGTCGTCGGCGTCTGGTTCGAGGCGAAGAACACTACGGCGCGGCCAACGTGCGCGCCCGTGACCTCGGCATGCAGGAGATTTCGCTCCCGGTAGAACTCCTGCAGCTTCTCGGGCGGGAGGCCGCGCGAGCGGGCGCGGTCGGGGCCGATCTCCCGCCAGAGCCCGGACGGGGTATCGCCCTCGGCGAAGACCGCGTCCGCGTTGATCATGTTCACCCGGACGCCCAGCGCGGCCAGCTCGATGGCCGCCACCTTCCCCAGCTGGTGGCCGGCGGCCTTCGAGGCACTGTAGGCGCCGAAGTCCGCGCCGGGCGCGAACACGTTTTTCGAGGCGTTCACCACCACGTTGCCGCCCGTCCCTTGCGCCCGCAGCACCCGCGCGGCCGCCCGCAGGGTAAGGAAGTACCCGATCAGGTTGACCTCCATCACCCTGCGGAACTGGCCGGCGTCGGTGTCCGCCAGCGCGCTGACGTGCGCGACCCCGGCGTTGGCGACGACCAGGTCGACTCCACCAAAGACACGGCAGGCCTGGTCGAAGGCCGCCTCGACCGAGGCTTCGTCCGTGACGTCCATCCGCACGGCCGCGCAAGCGCTGGCTCCGGCGATCTGCGCAATCCTGCCCCGCGCCCGCTCCAGGCCTTCGGTGTCGATGTCCGCCAGCACTACGTGCGCGCCCGCCCGGGCCAGCTCGGCGCAGGTGCCCACTCCGATCGCGCCCGCCGCGCCCGTCACCAGCGCCACCTGCCGCGCGAGTGGCTTCTCCGCCTCCTTCCCCAGCTTTGCCTGCTCCAGGCTCCAGTACTCCATGTCGAACAGTTCGGAATCGCCCAGCGCCTCGTAACGGCCGATCGATTCTGCGGCCTGCTTGATCCGCAGGGTGTGCTCGGAGATGTCGGCGGCGATGGCCGCGTCCTTGCGCGTCTTGCCGGCGCAGACGATCCCGACCCCCGGAATGAGGAAGACGCGCGGGTCGGGATCGAGCTTGGTGCGCGAGACGCCCTTGGCGCGGACCTGGTCGGCGAAGTAGGCGTCGTAACCGGCGCGGTAGCCCGCGATCGCCTTGGCGAGCTGCGCCCGCAGCGCTTCCGGGTCGTCGAGGGCGGGGTCTGCGATGAAAAGCGGCTTCGACTTGGTGCGGATCACGTGGTCCGGAGTCAGCGGGCCGCGCGAGGCGAGCGAAGCGCACTCAGGAGCCGCGATCAGCGCCAGGAGCTCGTCGGTCGCGCGGTGCTCGAGGATGACGCGGCGGGTCTGCTCGGGGTTCTCTCCCCGGGCGGCGAGCAGGCCCCGGAGGACGGGCCCGATCCGGGCCATGCGCCCCGAAGCCGCGGTCGCGCCTCCGGCCGCTCGAGCGGCTGCCCGAGGCCGGATCCGCTTGTGGAGGAAGCTCTCCGCCCGGTCGACGTACTCGATGGTGCGCTCGTAGCTCTCCCGCGCGTTGGCGGCGAACGTGAACAGGCCGTGCTTGAGCAGCACCATCCCGCTCGCCCCCGGCATCCCCTCGAACATCTCGGCCGCGAGCTTCGCCAGCCGGAACCCGGGCATGACGTACGGCACGACCACCACCTCGCTGCCCAGGGCCTCGCGAGTGAGCTTCGCCCCGTCGGGCTGGTTGGTCAGGGCCAGGATGGCGTCGGCGTGCGTGTGGTCGATGAAGACATGGGGCAGAAAGGCATGCAGCAGCGTCTCGACGGACGGGTTCGGGGCGCTGGCGTCGAACAAGTGCGTGCGGAGCTGGTTGACCATCTCCTCGTCGGAGAGCGTCTCGAGCTTGCGCAGGCGGCGCAGCCAGGCGAGGTCGAGAGCGGGAAAGCCGGGCGGCTCGATCGAATCGAGGTCCCAGCCGCTCCCCTTCACGCAGAGTGCCTCCACTTCGTCGCCCAGCAGGTTTCGCAGGACGACCTTCACCGAGGTGTTGCCGCCCCCGTGCATGACCAGGTCGGGGTCCTTGCCGATCAGGCGCGCCGTGTACACGCGAAGCGCGAGCGGCTCGCCCCACCGCGCGCCGTACCGATCGCGGAACTCCCGGGCCTCGGCGTCGGACCAGCGGCTCTTCATGCGGCGCAGAGTAGCCGCGGGCGACGGTGGAGCGCTATGCTTTTCAGAGACGCAGCACGGCCGGTCCAAACCGGGGGTCCAGAATGCGCGCGCTCGTCGTCTGCCTGCTCGCGGTGGGCTCGGCCCGCCCCGTGGACATCAACGTGGCCACCGCCACCACCGGAGGCGCCTACTACCCGATCGGAAACGCCATCGCCCAGCTCTGGAACGACAAGGTGCCGGGAGTGAAGGCGTCGGCGCAGGCGACCAACGGAACGCCTCACAACATCCAGCTGATGGCCCGCCGCGAGGCCGAGGTCGCCATCGCCCAGAGCGGGGTCGTCTACCAGGCGGTGAACGGGGTCGAAGCGTACAAGGACCAGGGCAAGCAGACGCACTTCAAGGCCGTGACGCAGCTCTACCCGAACGTGATGCAATGGGTCGTGCGCAAGGAGTCGCGCGTTCAGACGCTGGCCGACCTGAAGGGCAAGAAGGTCGTTCCCGGTGCGCAGAACTCCGCGACCGAATTGAACAGCCGCGAGATGTTCGCGGTGCTGGGTCTCGACTACCGGACGCGGGACGATCTCAAGGCGGACTACATGGACTACAACCAGGCCGCGGACCAGCTGAAGAACAAGCACGCCGAGGCGACCCTGCTTGCGGGAGGCGTGCCGACGGCCGCGGTCCTCGACGTCATGACTTCCGGCGAAGGCAGGCTGCTCTCGCTGCCGGACGATTACGTCCAGAAGCTCTGCGCCAAGTACCCTTGGTACTCGCCGTTCACCATCCCGGCCAACAGCTACAAGGGGCAGGACCGCGAAGTGAAGACGGTCGCGGTCACCAACATCCTGATCGTGCGCAACGACCTTCCCGACGACCTCGTGTACGGCCTGGTCAAGGCCATGTACGACGACGCTCCCCGCCTCGCGGCGGCGCACGCGGCGATGAAGGCGTTCAAGCTCGAGGACGGTCTCAAGGGCATTACCGGCGTCGTCGACCTGCACCCGGGGGCCGCCCGCTTCTTCAAGAGCAAGGGAATGAGCAACTGACGTGGCGGCGGAGCTTGCCCTCGCCGAGGCGGTCGAGAAGTACGACCGCGAGGCGCGATTCCGCAAGCTCACCGGCGCTCCCGCAGCGATCGCGGCCGGCCTCGCCGTCGGGCTCTCCCTCTTCCAGCTCTACACTGCGGGCACCGGACCGCTCGAAGCGCTGAAGCAGCGGTCGCTCCACCTCACCTGCATCATGGTGCTGGCGTTCCTGCTGTTCCCCGCGACGAGCCGCGGAGACCGGCGGAAGCCGGCCGCGCTCGACTGGGCGCTCGCCGGCGCGACCGTCGCCACCATCGGGTACCTCTTCTACAACTTCAAGGGGCTGGTGCTACGCAACGGGGTCGTCTACGGCTGGGAGCTGTGGCTGGGTGCCGCCGGGATGCTCCTCCTCCTCGAGGCGGCGCGCCGCGTGCTGGGGAAGGAGATCCTCATCATGGCGGTGGCGTTCCTCGCCTACGCGTACGCGGGGCGCTGGATTCCCGGCATCCTGGGGCACCGCGGGTACAGCGTCGAGCGCATCATCGAGCACATGTACTTCGGCACGGAGGGCATCTTCGGGATCACGCTCGCCGTGTCCGCTACGTACATGTTCCTCTTCATCCTGTTCGGCGCCATCCTCGGCGCCACCGGGCTGTCGCAGCTCATCAACGACGGGGCGATGGCGCTGGCCGGACGTAGCCCCGGCGGACCGGCCAAGGTGGCGGTCATCGCCACCGGGTTCATGGGCATGCTGAACGGCTCCGCGGTGGCGAACGCCGCCTCGACGGGAGCTTTCACCATCCCGGTGATGAAGCGGGCGGGCTATCGCCCGGAGTTCGCCGCGGCGGTCGAAGGGGCGGGCAGCACCGGCGGCCAGATCATGCCGCCCGTGATGGGCGCCGCGGCGTTCCTCATCGCGGAGTTCCTCGGCATCCCCTACGCGAAGATCATCGTCGCCGCCGCGATCCCCGCCGTCCTCTACTACCTCTCCGTCTGGATGATGGTGCACTACGAGGCCAAGAAGATGGGCCTGCGCGGCTTGCGCAAGGACGAGCTTCCGGACGTCCGGGCCGTGCTCCGCTCCCGAGGCCACCTGCTCCTGCCCGTGGCGCTGATGATCTACCTCCTGGTCGCGAACTACACGCCGCTCTTCGCCGGGTTCTGGGCGATCGTCTCGACGTTCGCGGTGGCCTGGGCGTGGGAAGAGGGGAGGGGGATTCTCGCCCGCCGGGTGCCGCTGCGCAGCCGCTGGTACGTGCTGGTGCCAGCCGCTGTGCTCGCCGCCGGCCTCATCGCCGGCTTGGAAGCCGAAGCCAGCGCGTTCTTGTTCCTGGCCGCGGCGTTCGTGGTCGCCTTGCTCAATCCGGGGAGGAGCCCAGCCCTGGACGCGCTCCGCTCGTCCCTCGAGCAGGGGGCGCGCGGTGCCATCGGAGTGGCGCTCGCCACCGCGGTCGTCGGTTTCGTGGTCGGGGCGGCTTCGCTGACCAGCCTGGGCCTGAACCTGGGCAACGCGATCGTGAAGTTCGCCGGAGGCAACCTCCTCCTGGCGCTCTTCCTCACCATGGTGACCAGCATCGTGATCGGCACCGGGATCCCGACCACGCCCACCTACATCATCGTGGCGCTGGTGGCCGCTCCGGCGCTGATCCAGATGAACGTCCCTGCGCTGGCTGCCCACCTCTTCGTCTTCTATTACGGCGCGCTGGCGGACGTGACCCCTCCCACCGCGCTCAGCTCGTACACGGCGGCGGGCATCGCGGGCGCCGACCCGCAGCGGACCACCTGGATCGCCTGGAAGCTGGCGATGGCTGGCTTCATCATCCCGTACTACTTCACCACCAATCCGGTGCTGCTGCTGAACGTGGTGCCTGTGACGACGCTGGGCCTCGTGCAGGCGGTGGTCAGCGCCGTGGTGGGGACGGTCGCCCTGGCCATGTCCCTCCAGGGCTACGCGCTGCGGCCGGCCGGCTGGATCGAGCGCGCGCTGCTCTTCGCGTCGGCTCTCTTCCTCATCGCTCCCGGGGTGGTGAACGATCTGGTCGGCCTTCTGCTGCTGGCGGGAGTTCTGGTGTATCAGAAGGTCTTCGGCGCGGTGACCGCGGTGCAGGGACCGAGGAGGAGCGGATGACGAACGGCAGGCGGCTCTCCGGAGTGCTCGCTCCGGTGCTCACGCCGTTCCGCGCGGACCTGTCGCCGGACGCGGCGCGCTTGACGCGGCACTGCCGGTGGCTCCTCTCGCATGGCTGCGCCGGGCTGGCGGTGTTCGGCACCACCAGCGAGGCGAATTCCCTTTCGGTGGAGGAGCGCGAGGCGCTGCTGGAAGAGCTGCTCAGCGGAGGAATCGATCCCGCGAAGCTCTTGCCCGGCACCGGCTGCTGCGCGTTGAGCGACAGCGTCCGGCTCACCCGGGCCGCCGTCCGCGCCGGCTGCGCGGGCGTCCTGATGCTGCCGCCGTTCTACTACAAGGGAGTCAGCGAAGACGGGCTGTTCCGCAGCTTCGCCGAGGTCATCGAGCGCGTCGGCGATGCGCGCCTGCGCGTGTACCTGTACCACATCCCACCGGTGGCCCAGGTCGGCTTCACCGTGAAGCTGGTCGAGCGCCTGCTCGGCGCTTATCCGGGGACGATCGCGGGCATGAAGGACAGCTCCGGCGACTGGAGCAACACGCAGGCGATGCTCGACGCGTTCTCGCGCTCGGGATTCGACGTCTTCTCCGGGAGCGAGCGCTTCCTGCTGGCCAACCTGCGCGGCGGCGGCGCGGGCTGCATCACCGCCACGGGAAACGTGAATCCCGCCGCCATCGCCCGCCTCTCGCGAGAGTGGCGCTCGCCGCTCGCCGACCAGATGCAGGAAGGGCTCAACGCCGTCCGCGGGGCCGTCGAGAAGCATCCCGTCATCGCGGCGCTCAAGGCGATCGTCGCCCATCACTCGGGCGATGCGGCGTGGCGGACCGTGCGGCCGCCCCTGGTCGACTTGCCGGCAGCGCAGGCGGAAGCCCTGCTGGGCGATCTGCGGCGTCTCCACTTCGAGATGCCCGGCCTCGCGGCCTGACCGCGCCGGCAATTTTCTCCGAGCCCGTCCGGCTGCCACCGGCTACGATTGCGGACATGCATCCGAGCAGCCCGCAGGCCCGGGAGATGGCCGACGAGTCGATGGTGCGCAACCTCGCCGCGCAGGCCGAGGCGATCTGGCCGCAGGAAGAACCGATCTTTGCGCGGCATCCTCCCGCCGGGAGTGCGCGCGTGCTCGACGTCGGCTGCGGCACCGGCGAGATCGTCGCGCGCCTGGCGGAGCGCTTCCCGCGCGCGTCGTTCGTGGGCGTCGATCTCGAGGAATCGCACCTGGAGCGGGCGCGCGAGAAGTGCGCGCGGTTCGGCCCGCGGGTCCGCTTCCAGCGGGAGGACGCGCTGGCCCTGTCGTTCCCGGCGGCGGAATTCGACCTGGTCGTCTGCCGGCACATGCTGCAGGCGGTGTCGGATGCCCGCCGCGCGGTGGAGGAGATGGTGCGGGTCACCCGCCCCGGCGGCCGGCTGCACCTCATCGCCGAGGACTACGGGATGCTCTGGTGCCACCCGACCGAGCTCGACTCCGACGGGTTCTGGCAGCGCATCCCCAACCTGTACGGTCCGGCGCTCGGCTGCGATCTGCACATCGGGCGCAAGACGTTCACGCTGCTCTCCGACCTGGGCCTGCGCGAGATCGCCGCCGACTACGTGGTGGTGGATACCCTGCGCGTCGAGCGCGAGACCTTCGCGCGCATCTGGGAAGCCTGGCGCGACGGCTACACCGACTCGATCGTCCAGAACACGGGCGTTTCTCGGGCGGAGGTCGAGCGGCGCTTCCGCGAGATGATCGACTGCGTGCGCGACCCGCGCGGCTACGCACTCTGGCAGGTGCCGGTCTGGACCGCCCGGAAGCCTTGAGGCTCCCCTAGACGCCAACCCCCGAGGACACTGTGCTGGAAAGCGGCGTCAGCGGATCCGCTCCGGGAGCGGCAGCTGCGACTCGATCGGCTCGAGCGATCCCAGCACCGCCGCCCCGTGGTGCGCGGCGCGCGCGCACGCGTCGTCGACGGAGAGGCCGAGCGCGAGGTACCAGGTGAGCGCACCGGCGAAGCTGTCCCCCGCGCCGTAGGATCCGCCGCGCGGCGCTGCGGAACGGGGCGCCGCGAACCGGTGCGTCCCCTGGGCCGTCTCGATCCGCCCGCCCGCCGCGCCTTCCGTCATCACCAGTGCGCCCGGCCGGACTGGATAGTCCGCCAACGAGGACGCCTCCCGCGGATCGACGCCGCTGCCCACCACCACGTCGGCGCGGACGCCGGAGGCGATCAGGGCCGCGCGGCGCCGTGCGGTGACGAGCAAGAGGCGCGCGGGGCGTGCAGCCCGCAGCGCCTCGGGGTCCTGGGCCGTGAAGTACGCCGCATCGCACGAAGACAAGACGTCCCAGGGAAGGGCGTCGCGCTTCTCCGGGTGCAGCGGCTCGCCCAGGACGACGATCGTGCGCTCGCCGTCGGGCGTGATGAGCACGAGATCGCGCGTGTGCGGCTCCGTGCGGTGCGCGAGGTGGATCCGCGCGCCGGTGGACTCGACCCGCGACCGCACTTGCTCGGCCGCCTCGTCGGCGCCCACTGCCGTGAAGAGGTGCGCCTCGCCCGGGGACTTCGCCAGCTGGAAGAAGGCGATGCCTCCGCCCCCGCCCGGGAACGTCCTCACCTGCTCGGCGTGCGCGATCTCGCCCGCACGCGGGACCCGCGGTACCCGTCCCAACGTGATGTGCTCGACGTGGCCGATGACCGCGACGCGCATGCTCACACAGACCTAGCAGCCGCGAGCGTGCGGTGCATCGTCGCGCTCTTGACGCACTGCGGCCCGTCCCAGAACAAGTAGACGCGTACAGACCGCTCGTGTGATGGGGAGGGAGGGGACAGATCCGGACCGCGCCTCTGTACAGCTGGTACAGATTCGGGCCGGCGACCCTTCCCGCGCGCCGCGCTCCCGCGGTACAAAGGAAATGGGGGCGTTCCATGGCTCTGGGCGATCTGCTCGCCTGGTGGAACCTGGTGTTCCTCCTCCCGGGTGCTGCCGGCCTGTGCCTGGCCTTCTTCTCCACGGTGGGCGCGCACGCGGACGAGGCCTCTGCGCATCCGGACGCGGACGGAGACGGGCCGCGGATGGAGAAGGGGACGAGGGCGAGATGAAAGCCGGACTGGTCGGGTTCCCGCTCTCCGGGAAGACCACGCTGTTCAACGCCATCACGGCGCTCCACAAATCGGGCGATGCGCACGTCCACCTGGGGGCCATCAAGGTGCCGGACCCGCGCGTGGATCGGCTGGCCGCGTTGTACCGGCCGCGCAAGGTGACCTACGCGGAGGTGCGCTTCGTCGACCTGCCCGGGCCGCGCGCCAAGGGCATGGACGCCGAGGCGCTGCGCGCTCTCGCCGACGTGGACGCTCTGTGCCTGGTCCTGCGCGGCTTCACCGGCATGGACGGTTCGGCCTCCGACGCCCTGCGCGAGCTGCGCGATTTCGACGCCGAGCTGGTGCTCTCGGACCTGGGCGTGGTCGAGCGCCGCCTCGACCGGCTGCGCAAGGAGCACGCCGGCAAGACCAGCAGCGAGTTCCACGAGCTGTCGAACCTCTTCGCCCACCTCGAGTCCGGCCGGGCGCTGCGCACCATGCGCTGGACCGACGCCGAGCAGCGGGAGATGGCGCACTTCGGATTCGTCTCGCGCCGGCCGATGCTGGTGGTGCTCAACGTGGCCGAGGCGGACGCAGCCCGGCCACTCCCCCCGGACCTCGAGGGAGAGGTGAGGGCGCGCGGCGCCGAGGGGCTGGCGCTGAGCGCCGAAGTGGAAGCGGAAATCGCGGACCTGGAGCCCGCCGATCAACCGGCGTTCCTCGAATCGATCGGGCTGCGCGAGCCTGCCCGCGAGCGGTTCATCCGCGCCGCGTACCATCTGCTGGAGCTCGCCTCGTTCTTCACGGTCGGCGAGGACGAGGTGCGCGCCTGGACCATCCATCGCGGAGACCGGGCGCCCAGGGCGGCCGGCCGGATCCACTCCGACCTGGAGCGCGGGTTCATCCGCGCCGAGGTGATCCACTACGAGGACTTCATGGCCGCGGGCTCCGAGGCGCAGGCGCGCGATCGCGGCCGGATGCGGCTGGAAGGCAAGGAATACGTCGTCCAGGACGGCGACATCCTGCACGTCCGCGCCGCCGTATAGCCGACAGTCGAGGGCAAAGCGGCTAGGAACTGCCGTGGCCCCCAGGCTAGCGTTCTCCACATGCGTCCATTGACTCGAATCGCAATGGCGGCATTGGTCTATGGTGTCGCGAGCTCCGCTACCGTGTACGCGGGCTTCCGCTGCCCCGCCAAAGGCGGACCTGAATGGCGCGAATACCGCAGCAAGCACTTCGTCATGGACACCGACGCGTCACCTTCGGTGGTCCCAGAACTGATCGGGCGGCTGGAGAGGATCCACGCGCTCGAGTTGCAGGCGCTCTTCGGCGAGCAGCTGGAGATCCCCGGGCACGCGCGGGTCATCGCCTTCGCCGATCCACATCTGTTCACCGACGTGGCGGGGAGCCCGGCGATCGGCGCCTATTTCACCTACTCCAAACTGAGGGAGCCTACACCGCGAAGTGGGATGCCGCCTTCACCGAGGGGCCCGTTCTCGGCTCGGCTGACTTGCACATGCTCCTGCTGGGGGCTGCCGGGAACCGGGACGAGGACAAGGAGATGCTCGGCGCGGTCGACGAGGCGCTCCGCGAGGACCCGGCGCAGCCGGAGGCCATCGTTGCCAGAGCGAGGGCTGACAAATCATCCCCGCTCCCGCTCCTGCGGAAGTCGGTCGCCGCGCGCCCCGGCGATTGGCGAGCCTGGTTGTTGCTCGGCACCGCTCTCGGCGACGGCTCCGGCGAGGAGAAGGAGGCCGCTTACCGCAAGGCGGTGGCCTTGAATCCGGACAGCGCGAGCGCCCACGAAACCCTCGCCAGGTACCTGCTGTCGCGCGGGCGGGCGAAGGAGGCCCTTCCAATGGCGAACCGTGCGCTCGATCTGGTTCCGGCGGATGAGAACTCGGTCGACACGCTCGCCGGGGTCGCAGGGGGACTGGGCAAGTGCAAGGAGGCGTTGGTCCTCGAGCGACGGGCCATTGCCGTGGCCTCGAAGAAAAGCCCCCGGGCCGACGAGATGAAGAAGCGTCTCGCCGATTACGAGGCGCGCTGCGGGAGCACCGCGCCCGCGGCGGCGAGCCTCGCGCCAGCGCCGGCGCACTGACCGAGCGCGACCGGCCGGAAGATGCGCCCAGGGGGCGCAGGCGATACAACCACGCCATGGCGCCGCGCGTGCTCGTCGTCGACGACGAAAAGAACATCCGCCGGACGCTGGCCGTCTGCCTGGAGGGATTCGGCTGCGCCGTGACCGAGGCGGGTACCGCCGAGGCCGCGCTGGAGGCGCTCGCCCGCGCGCCGCACGACCTGGCGTTCCTGGACCTGCGCCTGGGAGCGGGAAGCGGCCTGGACGTCTTGCCCCGCCTGCTCGCGGAGAGGCCGGGTCTCGACGTGGTGATCATCACCGCGTACGCCACGTTCGACACGGCAGTCGAGGCCATCCGGCGCGGCGCGCGCGACTACCTGCCCAAGCCGTTCACACCCGCCCAGGTCCGCCACGTGCTGGACCAGTCGGAAGAGCGGCGCGGGCTCCAGGGCCGGCTGCAGAACCTGGAGGGCCTGCTCGCCGACGCGGCACCGGAGGTGGAATTCGCCGGGGCCAGCGCGCCGATGCGCGCCGTCATCGAAGTGCTGCAGAAGGCCGCCTCGCACGACGTGCCGGTGCTCCTGCGGGGCGAGAGCGGCACCGGCAAGAGCGTGCTTGCCCGGGCCTTGCACGGGTGGAGCTCTCGCAAGGACCGCCCCTTCGCGGTGGTGAGCTGCCCCACGCTCACCGAAGAGCTGCTCGCGAGCGAGCTGTTCGGGCATTCGCGGGGCGCGTTCACCGGAGCGGTCCGGGACCAGCCGGGGCGGGTGGAGGCGGCCGAAGGAGGGACCCTCTTCCTCGACGAGGTGGGCGAGATCCCGCCGGCGCTGCAAGCCAAGCTGCTGCGCTTCCTCCAGGACAGGCAGTTCGAGCGCATCGGCGAGGCGCGCACCCGGACTTCCGACGTGCGCGTGATCGCGGCCACCAACCGGGACCTCGACGCCGAGGTGAAGGCGGGACGGTTCCGCGAAGATCTGTTGTTCCGGCTCAACGTCGTCGAAGTGACCGTGCCGCCGCTGCGCGAGCGGGCCGACGAGGTCCTGCCGCTGGCCCGCCGCTTCCTGGCCTTCTTCGCGCGCGCGGCGCGCCGTGCCACGCCGGAGCTGTCGCCGGAGGCGGAGAAGGCCCTGCTCGCCTACCGCTGGCCCGGCAACGTCCGCGAGCTGCGCAACGCGATCGAGCGCGCCGCGATCCTCTCCACCGCCCAGGTGCTGGGCCCGCAGGCCTTCCCTGACCGCATCGCGGCGCATGCAGCCGGGGCCCCCGTGCTGGGCGGGGACTACTCGGTGGAGCAGGTCGAGCGCGAGCACATCCTGCGCGTGCTTCTGCGCCACACGGTCCAGGAGGAGGCCGCCCGCGTCCTGGGCATCGACGCCAGCACGCTCTGGCGCAAACGCAAGAAGTACGAGAGCTGAGGACAGGCATCTGTTTGTCTCTAGGCCGTGAGGCGCGGCGGGGGGGCGGAGGCAGCGCCGGGGACGGGCAGGGTGAACCAGAAACGAGCGCCGCGCCCCGCTTCCGAATCGACGCCCATCTCGCCGCCGTGGGCCCGCACGATCTCGCGCGAGATGTAGAGGCCCAGGCCGATGCCTTCGCCCTTGGTGCCCGGGATGCGGAAGAATTTCTCGAAGACGCGATCCCTATACTCGGGCGGAATCCCGGCCCCCTGGTCGGAGACCTCGAAGCGCACCTTCGAGCCGTCCGCCTCGGTCCGCAGCACGACCTGGCCACCCCGCGGACTGTGGCGTACGGCGTTGGAGATCAAGTTGTCGAAGACGAGCGCCACGCGTTCCGGATCCGCCAGCACGGGCAGCACCGGCTCCGCGATGTCGGACAGGAGCGAGACGCCCGCCTCCCGGGCGCTCGCCTCGCGCGCCGCGGCTGCGCCCTCCACCAACGCCTTCGAGGAGATCGGCGCGGGGGACACCTCTACCTTGCCCGCCTGGATGCGCGAGAGGTCGAGCAGGTCGTCCACGATTCCCTGGAGCCGCTCGCAATCCTCGCGCGCCGCGAAGAGCAGGTCCGCCTGCTTCTCTGTGAGCGGGCCCACGGTGCCTTCGACCAGGATGTGGATGGCCATGCGCAGCGAGGTCAGCGGGGTGCGGAACTCATGCGCCACCGTGGCCACCAGGTCGTTCTTCAGCTCGTCGAAGCGCAGCAGGCGAGTCACGTCCTGCAGCACGATGGTCGCCCCCACGACCGCGCCCTGCTCGGAATACAGGGGCGTTGCGCGCGGCAGCAGTCGCCGCTCCACGCCCGACGAGAGCACCCGAAGGGCCTCGTCCAGGCCGCGCGGCACGTATGCACCCTTGCCGCCGACGACGTGTTGCCGCACGCGCTCGAGCGCGTCGCGCACGTCGGGCTGGACCCGGGCGAGAGGGTCCGGTCCGGAGCCGATCTGCAGCAGCGTTTCGGCGGCCTGGTTCACGTTCAGGACCCGTCCGTCCACTCCGAGCACCACCACCGGGTCGGGCAGGCTGTCGATGGCGGCCTGCGAGGCCTGCTGGGCCTGGAGCAGCTCTCCCAGCGAGCTGGACCGGTACTCGCGCAGCCGGTCGGCCATGGTGTCCAGCTCGCGCCCGACCTGGGCCAGTTCGTCCTCTCCCTCGATGTTCGCCCGAGCGTCCAGGTCGCCCTCCCCGATGCGCCGCACTGCCATGCTCAGCCTGGACAGCGGCCGCAGGGCGCGCGCGGTGAGCGAAGCGGAGGCGAGAAGGCCCAGGCCGAGCGCGGCGACGGTGGCGACGAAGAGCAGGCCGCGGCTGCTCTCCGCGGCCCGGCGCGCCTCGTCGCTCTTGCGGACCATGGCATCCTGGTTGATTTCGAGGATGCGCTCTGCTGCCTCTTTCGCACGCACGAACTGCGGCTGCAGGACCGCGAAGTAGCGGTCGCGGAGCGCTGCCGGATCCACGAGATCGCGATATGTCCGCCAGGCTTCCTGGTACTTCGCCCATTCCGCGCGGAGCGCCCGGGTCGCTTCCGCCTCGCCGGGCTCGGTGATGTTCTGCTCCTGGACGCGCAGCTCGTTCTCGAAGCGCGCGATGTTGGCCTGTGCCTGCGCGTCGGACAGGTCCGGACGGCCCAACGCCCGGAAGGCAGCCGCGCTGTCGATCCGCTCCAGCGCTTCCTTCATCCGCTGCGCGGCGAGCACGCTGCGATAGTTGTCCTGCAGGATGCGCTCGGAGCTTTGCCCCAGGTCGCTCAGCGTGCGCAGCGCGATGGCGCCGAGAATCCCCAGGACCGCGGCCAGGGGCGCCTGGGCGAGCAGGAGCTTGCGCCGCAGCGTCACCGCTCGTCCTCGAACGAGACCACGTGCAGGTCGAAGTCGCGCGCTTCCCGCAGCAAGGTGACCGGGACCGAGCCGAACAAGATCTGCTTCCACCAGGGTTGCAGCGACCTGCCCACCAGGACGTGCGCCACGCCGTGGGTGCGGGCGAAATCGACGATGGCCTGCGCCGGGTCGCTCGACTTGAGACGCACGACCTCCGCGCCCAGCTCCTTGGCCTTCTCGATGTTCTGCAAGAGGTGGCGCTGCGCCTCGGAGTCGATCAGGTTCGGGGCCTCCTCGGGCGTCTCCACGTAGACCACGAACCAGTCGGTGTTCAGGCGGCCCGCCATCCGCGATCCGCGCGAGAGCAGCGTCTTCGCCCGCGGCGGGTTCGAGGCCAGGCAGACCATCACCCGGCCGGAGGTCTTCCCTTTCTGCTCGGGCGCCGCGCGCGCGCCGGCGCGGTCCAGGCTCTCCGCCACCTCGCGAAGCGACAGCTCGCGCAGGGTGGCCAGGTTCGCGTCCTTGAAGAAATTCTGCAGTGCCCAGGAGATCTTCTCGGGCGCGTAGATCTTGCCCTGCTTCAGGCGCTCCTGCAGGTCCTCCACCGCCAGGTCCAGGTTGACCACCTGGTCCGCCTGTTTGAGGAAGCTGTCAGGGACCGTCTCGCGGACCGAGACCCCGGTCACGCGTTCGATCAGCCCGTTCAAGGACTCGAGGTGCTGCACGTTCAGGGCGCCGAGCACGTTGATGCCCGCGTCGAGCAAGGCCAGCACGTCCTGCCAGCGCTTGCGATTCGGGGAGCCCGGCGCGTTGGTGTGCGGGATCTCGTCGACCACGGCGATCTGCGGCCTGCGCCTCACCACCGCATCCAGATCCATCTCCTCGACCGGCACGCCGCGGTACTCGATCCGCTTGCGGGGGACGATCTCGATGCCGTCGAGCAGCGCGGAGGTCTCGGCGCGACCGTGCGTCTCGACGTACCCGATCACCACGTCGACGCCGCGCTTGCGCAGGTCGTGGGCTTCCTGAAGCATCCGATACGTCTTGCCCACGCCCGCCGCGAAGCCGACGTAGAGCTTGAGCCGCCCGCGCCGGCCCCGCTCGACGAGCTCGAGGAAGTCTTCCGGGCGACGGCTCGTCTTCCCCTCTGGAACGTCCACCGAAACTCGTCACCTCCCGGCGAGGGGCGGCGGGCGTCCGAAGAGCCGGTCCAGCGCCAGGTTCACGAGCAGCACGTTCACGCGCGGCTCACCCAGCACCAGGAGATCCCGTCCCTCGACGTTCGCCGAGATCACCGCCCGCACGCGCTCGGGAGCGACGCCCCTGGCACGCGCGATGCGGGGAGCTTGCCACAAAGCACCCTCCGGGGAGAGATGGGGGTCGAGGCCGCTGCCGGAAGCGGTGACCAGCTCCGCGGGAACGGCGCCGGGAGCGTCGGGGTTCTCCTGCTGCAAGCGCTGGACGTCCTTGACGGCCCGCTCGCGCAGCGTTTTCGAGGTGGGGCCCAGGTTCGATCCGCCGGAGGCCGTCGCGTCGTAGCCCTTCTCTCCGGCGGCGGACGGCCGGGGCTGCAGGTAGGCGGCGCTCCCGAACGGCTGAGCGATCAGCTCGGACCCGACCACCCGTCCCTGTTCGTCCGCGACCAGGCTGCCTTGCGCGCGGCCGGGAAACAGGAGCAGGGCCACGCCGGTCGTGACCAGCGGGTAGGCGACGCCGGTGAGGACCAGCGTCACCAGCGTGGCGCGAAGCGCGACCAGTAGCTCTTTGCGTGGCACGGGAAGCCTCCTAGACGACACCGATCGCGGCCAGAGCAAGGTCGATCGCCTTGATTCCCACGAAAGGCGCGATCACGCCGCCCACTCCGTAGACCAGGAGCGAGCGCCGCAGCAGCGCCGCGGCGCCGAGCGGCCGGTAGCGCACGCCGCGCAGCGCCAGCGGGATGAGCAGGATGATGATGATGGCGTTGAAGATGACCGCGGAGAGGATCGCGCTGTAGGGCGAGGCGAGCCGCATCACGTCGAGGGGCTTCAGCTCGGGGAACACTCCCACGAACAGCGCCGGCAGGATGGCGAAGTACTTCGCCACGTCGTTGGCGATGGAGAAGGTGGTCAGCGTCCCGCGAGTCATGAGGAGCTGCTTGCCCACCTCGACCACCTCGAGCAGCTTGGTCGGATCCGAATCGAGGTCCACCATGTTCCCGGCTTCCTTGGCGGCCTGCGTCCCGGTGTTCATCGCGACGCCCACGTCCGCCTGGGCCAGGGCCGGCGCGTCGTTGGTGCCGTCGCCGGTCATCGCCACCAGCTTCCCCTTCCCCTGCTCCTCTCGGATGAGCCGCATCTTCGCCTCGGGCGTCGCCTCGGCGAGGTAGTCGTCCACGCCCGATTCCTTGGCGATGGCGGCAGCAGTGCGGGGGTTGTCGCCCGTGATCATCACGGTGCGGATGCCCATCGCCCGGAAGCGGGCGAACCGTTCCGCGATGCCGCCCTTCACCACGTCCTTGAGGTGGATGAGCCCCAGCACGCGGGCGCCGTCCGACACGGCCAGCGGAGTGCCTCCTGCGTCGCCGATGCGCCACGCCGCCCGGACGACCTCGTCGGGAACGGTGCCGCCCAGCCGCTGGACGTGGGCCGCCACGGCGTCCACGGCGCCCTTGCGGATGATCCGGCCTGCGATGTCGGCGCCGCTCATCCGCGTCAGGGCCGTGAACTTGATGAAGTGCGCGACTCCCTTCGTCTCCCGTCCGCGCAGCCCGTATCGTTCCTTGAGCAGCACGACGATGGAGCGTCCCTCGGGCGTCTCGTCCGCGAGGCTGGCGAGGTGCGCCGCGTCGGCCAGCTCCACCGCGCTCACTCCCGGCGCCGGGAGGATCTCGGTGGCCAGCCGGTTGCCCAGCGTGATGGTGCCGGTCTTGTCCAGGAGCAGGGTATCGACGTCGCCGGCCGCCTCGACCGCTCGCCCGCTCATGGCCAGCACGTTCTTGCGCAGCAGGCGGTCCATGCCGGCGATGCCGATGGCCGAGAGCAGCCCGCCGATGGTGGTGGGGATCAGGCAAACGAGGAGCGCCACGATCGCCGTCGCCCCCAACGCGATGCCCGAGTACAGGCCGAGCGGCACCAGCGTGACGCAGGCGAAGAGGAAGACCATGGTCAGCCCAACCAGCAGGATGTGCAGCGCGATCTCGTTGGGCGTCTTTTGCCGGGCCGCCCCTTCCACGAGCGCGATCATCCGGTCGAGGAAGGACTCGCCCGGGTTGGCCGTGATCCGAACGACGATGCGGTCGGAGAGGACCTTCGTCCCTCCGGTCACGGCGGACCTGTCGCCGCCGCTCTCCCGGATCACGGGGGCCGACTCGCCGGTGATGGCCGACTCGTCCACCGAGGCGATCCCCTGGATCACCTCGCCGTCGCCGGGGATGAGCTGGTTCGCCTCCACCACCACCAGGTCGCCCTTCTTCAGGCGCGAGGCGGGGATCATCTCCTCGTTGGCGATGGGGATGACGTCCTCGGGCGCGGGCCAGGTGCGGACCTTGCGAGCGACCGTCTCCTGCCGCATGCGCCGCAACGTGTCTGCCTGGGCCTTGCCGCGGCCCTCGGCCACGGCTTCGGCGAAGTTGGCGAAGATCACCGTGAACCACAGCCACAGGGAGACCGCCAGCGTGAACCAGCGGGGTGCCGCGCCCGGCGGCGGCGCGAACAGGTCGCGGATCCAGATGGCGGTGGTCAGCACGCTCCCGATCTCCACCACGAACATGACCGGGTTCTTCGCCACCCGCTGCGGAGCGAGCTTGCGCAGGCTGTCGAGCGCCGCGGTGCCGAGGATCCGGCGGTCGAAGAGCGACAGTTGCTTTGTCTTGGCGGCCATTTCAGAACAGCCTCCCGGCCCGCGCGGCGAAGTGCTCCACCAGCGGGCCCAGCGACAGGGCGGGGAAGAACGTCAGCGCGCCGACGATGAGCACCACGGCGATGAGCAGCCCGACGAACAGTGCCCCGGTGGTGGGGAAGGTGCCCGGGCCGATGGGAACCACCTTCTTGTCCACCATCGAGCCGGCGATCCCGAGCGCCGGGACCATCATCAGGAACCGCCCGACGAGCATGTCGAAGCCGAGCGAGAGGTTGTAGAAGCGGGTGTTGGCGTTCAACCCGGCGAACGCCGACCCGTTGTTTCCGGCGCCGCTGGAAAACGCGTAAAGGATCTCCGACAGACCGTGGGGCCCCGCGTTGGCGATGGACGAGGTGCCGTTCGGCACCACGGCCGCCCATGCCGAGAAACCCAGGATGATGAGCGGGAAGATGAGGACGTAGAGCATCGCCAGCTTCATCTCCCGCGCCTCGATCTTCTTGCCCAGGTATTCGGGGGTGCGCCCCACCATCAGGCCCGCGATGAAGACCGTCAGCAGGACGAACACCAGGATGCCGTACAACCCGGACCCGACGCCGCCAAAGATCACTTCCCCGAGCTGCATGTTGACGAGCGGCACCAGCCCGCCCAAGGGCGTGAAGCTGTCGTGCATCGCGTTCACCGCGCCGCAGGAGGCGTCGGTCGTGACGGTCGCGAAGAGGGCCGAGGCCGGGACGCCGAAGCGCGTCTCCTTTCCCTCCAGGTTCGCCGCGCCCTGCTGCAGCCCGGCCACGCCGCGAAGCGCCGGGTTCCCCTGCGCCTCGGCGGCGTACGTGCTGAGCACTCCGGCGAAGCAGAGCGCCGCCATGGCGGCCCAGATCGCCCAGCCCTGCCGCTGATCGCGCGCCATCCGGCCGTAGGTGTAGGTGAGCCCCGCCGGGATGGCGAAGATCGAGACCATCTGCACGAAGTTCGCCAGCGGTGTGGGGTTCTCGAATGGGTGGGCGCTGTTCGCGTTGAAGAAGCCGCCGCCGTTGATGCCCAGCATCTTGATCGCCTCCTGCGAGGCGGTGGGGCCCATGGCGAGAACCTGCTTGGCGCCCTCCAAAGTGGCGATCTCCCGGTACGGCGCCAGGTTCTGCAGCGCGCCCTGCGAGACGAGGAACAGCGCGTACACAACGCAGATGGGCAACAGGACGTAGAGCGTCGCGCGCACCAGGTCGACCCAGAAGTTCCCGATGGTCTTGCCGCCCGCCGCGCCGCCCGCCCGGGTGAACCCGCGCGCGACCGCCAGTCCGCCAGCTGCGCCGACCGCTGCGGAAGTGAAGTTGTGCCAGGCGAGCCCCGCCATCTGGGTGAAGTACCCCATGGTGGACTCCGGGGTGTACGCCTGCCAGTTGGTGTTGGTGGTGAAGCTCGCCGCGGTGTTGAAGGCGAGCGCGGGCTCGACGGGCCCCAGGTGCTGGGGGTTCCACGGGAGGACGTGCTGCAGCCTCTGGATCCCGTAGGTGACGAGCAGGCCGAAGAGGCTGAAGGCGAGCACCGAGAACGCGTACACGGGCCAGGTCTGCTCGCGGGATGGATCGATTCCGCTCAGGCGGTACAAGAGGCGCTCGACCGGTCCCAACAGCGAGGGGAGCGGCTGCCGCGTCCCTTCGAAGACGCGGAACATATACGCGCCCAGTGGTTTGGTGAGCGCGAGCACGACGAGGAAGAAGAGGGCGATCTGCGCCCATCCGATGGCGGTCATGTCAGAAACGCTCCGGCCGGATCAGCGCGTACACGAGATACACGGTGAGGAGCAGCGAGAGCGCGAGTCCGATGCCGTATTCGAGGTTCACGGCGCGCCTCCCAGGCGGTCGCAGAAGCGCACGTACGCCCACGAGAGCGCGAAGAAAGCGACGCTGGCCAGCACCAACACGAGGTCGAGCATGCGATGCCGCGATGCATCCGCCGTGCCGCGCCGCACGACCGCCGCCTCGCACCGTCCTGGCGAACGGACCCCGCGAGGCCATCTTGCGAGATGCAAGCCGCGGTCGCGCCGATCGTTGTAAGTTGCAAGGTCAGAACGTGGCGACCGCGCTGGCGATGGCGAGCGTCTGCGTCCGCGAGAAGGTCGGCGTCCCCGCCTCGAGCTGGCCCGAGAACTGCGCCGCCCCGGCGCGGTCGTACCGCGCCTCGAGCTTCAGGATCAGGTGCTCGGCCGGGCGGACTTCCAGGGTCGCGGTTCCGTTCCTCAGGACCTGCGGCGCGCCGGAGAAGAACCCGTCGACGTCGTCGTAGTACTCCGCGCGCAAGGCCAGGGCGACGCGCTCGGCCAGCGCGATGCGCGCGTAGAGGCCGGCGGCGTGCCAGACCGCGGCGCCCTGCGGTCGATCCTGCCGCCCGAGGTCGGCGGTCGCGCCCAGCGACAGCCAGGAAGTCGCCTTTACCACGGCAGTCAGATCGCCGAAGAGCCGCCAGTGCGAGTCGTCTCCGGGCAACTCCGGTCCGGCGAACGTGTTGAACCCCAGCGTCACGCGGTCGTTCGTCCAGGCGAGCTGCGTTCCGACGGCCGGCGCCCGGTTGTTGTCGCCGATGTTCTGCCAGCCGTTGAGGAAGTGCAGCTGCGCCGACCAGTGCGCGTCGAACGAGTACGAGATCTTGAGTCCCGTCTGGTAGTAGGGCGAGAACTCGCCCATCCACCCGCGGGTGTAGTTCCAGTTGTCCTTCGAGAAGAAGGTCTCGAAGCCGATGTGCGACGGGTAGATCCCCGCTTCGAAGAGCAGCCCCGAGCCGATCGGCGCCGTGTAGCTGACCGAGGCCTGGTAGACGTTGCGCCAGACCTCCGGTCCGATGGCGGACCCGGAGGGCTCGCCGGAATGGACCACGTCCAGTCCGCTGCCGAACGCGAGGGTCAGGTGGAAGCCGACCGGCCGCGGCTCCAGCGAGACGTCCACCGCCGCCGCATTGAGGTTCAGCTCGTTCGCGCGGCGTGCGGTGGTCCCGGTTCCCGGGAGGAAGCTGGTGCCGTCCGCCGGGCGGTTCGTGTTGAGCCCGTAGAAAACGTCGACCCAGCCGTGGAGCTGCACCGCAGGCGGCTCCGCTGTCGGAAGAGCCGCCTGCGCCAGGAGGAGCGCGATCGCCAGTGAGCCGCCCATCCCGCTCTAGTCTGCATCTCGGGTGCCAGCGCTCTTAGGCATGAAAGAGCAGATCGAGGGTGGTGGGTGGCGGGGCGCCGCGCTGGAGCGGCCGGCGCCCCGCCAGCCTTCATTTGGGGCAGCCCGGGGTGCCTGCCGCGCACCGGTGGTGCGTGGCCTGCTCGAACGCGAAGGCGAAGCCGATCAGCCTGGGTTCGCTGAACGCCGGCCCCGAGAACGTCACGCCGAACGGCGACTGATTCGCGACGAAGCCGGGCGGAAGAGGAAGCGAGAACGTCGGGGCAAAGAACCCCCCTGGAACGATCACGCTGGGGTATCCGGCGCGCGCGGGTGGGTTGGCGCCGAAGTTCGCAGGGAAGAGGACCGCGTCGAACTTCTTCCCGGCGCAGCTTCCCTGGTCGGCCACGAGGCCGGCACACTCCTTCGGAACCACTCCCGTGTAGAGGACGTCGAGCCCGCAGGTCCTGGTCAGCTTCAGGTCGAGCGCGCGGTCCGCCTGGTAATTCAGGGTGTCCTGGCTCCCCGGCGTCGTATCGAGAGTATCGGAACCTATCGCGATCGCCTGGCCGTACTTCAGAGCGACCTGGGCGTTCGCACACGTGCTGTCCGGGGCATCGGGCTTGTCGCAGCTGTTGAAGTTGACCACATCGTGAAGCGTTCTCACGACCCGCCCCTGGATCTGGGCGCTGGAAACGCTCATGCCGGGTCCGAAATCCTTGTCGAACAGGTACGAGTTGAGATCGCGCTTGAAGCCGAACATGAGCACGGTCGAGCAGCGCGGGATCGCTCCGGCAGGGGTGGCCCTGCGGGCGGCGACGTCAGACGACGTGACGCAAGTGCCGTAGTTGTTCAAGACGTTCTGGGAGGGGATCTCGCACTCTTCGAACGTCGCCCCCAATGACTTCATGGTGGCGATGGCTTGGTCCATCAGCGCGGTCCGCGCCGCGCCCAGGCCGAAGTCGATAAAGAACGTTTTCCTCGGCACCGCGATGTGCGCTCCGTTCAGCGCGTTGGGGTTGAGGAACTTCGTGTAGTTGCGGAAGCACTTGCCCGGCGTGCGGCAGGCGTCGGTCGCCGGGTCCTTCGGGTCGAAGCCGGCGAGGACGCCGAGCAGCTTGGCCGCGTCGGTCACCGTCCGCGCCATCGGGCCCGCGGTGTCCTGATCGGCGGTGATCGGAACGATGCCGTGCCGGCTGACCAGGCCGAGCGTCGGCTTGATGCCGGCGAGGCTGTTCTGGCCGGAGGGGCTGAGGATCGATCCGGAAGTCTCCGTTCCCACGCCCACCGTGGCGAGGTTCGCGCCCACCGCGATGCCGGGGCCTGAGCTGGAGCCTCCCGTCGCTAGTATCGGACGGCCGTCGTTCTTGATGTTGACCGGAATGATCGGCCTCGGGTCGAGGCGCGGATCGTACGAGTTGAAGCCGAAGCCGACCTTGGACAGATCGCCGCCGCCCTGGAAGAGCTGGAAGCGCAGCTGCGAGCTGAAGCCCGTCGGCATGCCCAGCGCGATGAAGTTGGCGAACTCCGTCAGCGTCCCCTTGCCGAGGATGATGGCGCCGGCGCGGCGCAGCTTGCGGGCGATGGTCGCGTCCTTCTTGGGCCTGGAGTTGCCCAGCGCGACCGAGCCTGCCGTGGTCGGCATGTCCTTGGTGGCGATGTTGTCCTTGAGGATGACCGGGATGCCGGAGAGCGACCGTCCGCCGCCGTCGTCGTCGCCCTCCTCATCGTCGCCGTCGTCGCGCCCCGCGCTCTGGTTGACATGCATGAAGGCGTTGAATGGCTGGGTTCCGACGCCACCGTTGAGCGGCTGATCGTTGGCTCGATCGAACGCGGCGATCCGCGCCAGGTAGATCTTCACCAGATCCTCGGGGGTCAGATCGCCCGATCGGAACGCAGCCTGGATGTCGGCGATGGTGGCCTCGACGACCTTGAACTGGCCGTGGTCGTCGTCGTCCGCGGTCGCAGGCAAGGCAAGGGCCGCAAGAGCGAAGAGTACCGAGACAAGCAGGTACCGGCGATTCATATTGTTGCTCCTCCCGCGGCAATGCCGCCCGCGCACGTGGCCCGAGCCGCCGCTCATGGATTTCCATCTGTAGTGCGGTTTTCCCCGACTCCGTTTGCCGCACCTATACCGCTCTCGTCTAGTAGGACTCCGGTCGGAGCCCACCAAGATCATGCGATTTGAAACACTTATCGGGTGATCCACGTACGGGTGCGCGGGCGCGAAGCGCCGCAGGGTTGGAACAGCGCCGGTCTTTGGACATCATGGCGCGCCTTTTTCCCGGAGGGAGAGATGCGCAAGCGGATCGAGCTTCTTCTCGCAAGCGTGGTCCTGCAGGCGGGCGCCGCGCGCGCCCTGACGGCCGAGGAGCTGGTCGCGCGCAACCTGGAGGCGCGCGGCGGGGCGGCGAAGATCGCCGCCATCCGATCGCTCCGCTCGACCGGCACCGCCTCGTTCAGCTTCGGCGACGCGAAGATCGACGCGCAGTACGCCCAGCTGCAGAAGCGGCCGGGGATGGTGCGGACCGAAGTCTCGCTGCAGGGGCTCACGGCCGTGGACGCCTATGACGGGCGCGACGGCTGGGAAGTGCAGCCCTTCTTCGGGCGGCGCGATCCGCACCGCACCTCCGTAGACGAGGCCAAGGAGCTGCAGCGCCTCGCGGAGATCGGCGGGCCGCTGGCGGCCGCCGCCACCAGCGGCCACCGCGTCGAGTACCTGGGCACTGACGATCTCGACGGCACGCCCGCGCACAAGCTGCGGGTCACGCGCAAGGACGGCGACGTCCAGTACGTCTTCCGCGATCCCGACTACTTCCTCGAGATCCGCGTCGTCACCGAGAGCAAGGTGCGCGGCGTCGACCGGATCACCGAGACGGACCTGGGCGGATACGAGCAGGTCGCCGGGGTCTGGTTCCCGTTCTCCATCGAGTCGGGCGAGAAGGGCAGGCCGCGGAGCTTCCGCTTGACCATCGAGCGCGCCGAGCCCGACGTCCAGGTGGACGATGCCCTCTTCCGCTTCCCCACGGGTCCGGTCGGCCGCGCCGTCCTGGCAGGCCCCCCACAGGCGCAGAAGACGGTGTCCGCGGCGCCGCCGGCGCCCGCGGCGCGGAAGGCGGAGGCGCTGGACTCGGGCGTCATATCGGGGGTGGGCTCGCGCAACATCGGCTCGGCGGCGATGAGCGGCCGCATCGCGGCCCTCGCCGCGCGCAACCAGGACGGCAAGACCACGCTGTACGTCGGCGCCGCCAGCGGCGGGGTGTGGAAATCGGCCGACGGAGGGACGACGTTCAGGCCGGTCTTCGACAAGGCGCCCGTGCAGTCCATCGGGGCCATCGTCATCGATCCCACCAATCCACAGACGGTCTGGGTGGGCACCGGAGAATCCTGGACCCGCAACTCCGTCTCGGTCGGCGACGGCATCTACAAGTCGACCGACGGCGGCGAGACCTGGACCAACATGGGCCTGCGCAACTCGGAGCGGATCGACCGCATCCTGGTGCACCCGAAGAACGGGAACGTGGTCTACGCCTGCGTCCCCGGGAAGCTCTGGAGCGACAGTTCCGATCGCGGGCTGTACAAGACCACCGACGGCGGCCGCACCTGGGACCTGGTCCTCACCGGGCAGAACTACTCCACCGGCTGTGCTGGCCTGTCGATGGATCCCAAGGATCCGAACGTCCTCTTCGCCGGGCTGTGGGACTTCCGGCGCAAGGGCTGGACGTTCCGCTCCGGCGGAGAGGGCCCCGACGCGCCCAGCGGAAGCGGCTTGTACCGCTCCGCGGACGGCGGAGCGAGTTGGACCGAGCTCTCCAAGGGCGGGCTCCCGCCCAAGCCGTGGGGACGCGTCGAGGTCGCGGTGGCCCCTTCGAACGGCAGCGTGGTCTACGCGTTCGTCGAATCGAAGGACTCCGCCCTGTACCGCTCCGCGGACGGCGGAAAGACCTGGGAGGCGCGCGACAAGAGCCAGCTCATGGTCTGGCGCCCGTTCTATTTCGCGCGCCTGGTGGTCGACCCGACCAACGCCGACCGCGTCTTCAAGCCCGACCTGAACCTGATCGTCAGCGACGACGGCGGGCGCAGCTTCGCCCAGAGCGGCGGCCGGTCGCACGGGGACTGGCATGACGTCTGGGTCGATCCGGACAACCCCAAGCACGTGGTGGGCGGCGACGACGGCGGCCTGTGGATCTCGTACGACGGCGGCAGCCGCTGGTGGAAGGCCGCCAACCTGCCCGTCTCGCAGTTCTATCACGTGAGCGTCGACGACAAGGACCCGTACCAGGTGTACGGCGGGCTGCAGGACAACTCTTCCTGGGTGGGCGATTCCGCGTACCCGGGAGGCATCTCCAACAGCCGTTGGGAGAACGTCTACAACGGGGACGGTTTCTGGACCTGGCAGGACCCGTCCGATCCCGACGCGGTCTATGCGGAGTTCCAGGGCGGCTACATCGGCCGCGTCGACCGGCGCACGCTCGCCACCCGGGACATCCAGCCGAAGGCCGGCTACAAGGAGAAGCTGCGCTTCAACTGGAACACGCCCATCGCGGTGAGCCCCACGCAGAAGGGCACCCTCTACATCGGGGCGCAGTTCCTCTTCCGCTCGCGCGACAAGGGCGACAGCTGGGAGCGGATCTCGCCCGACCTGACCAGCAACGACCCGCAGCAGCAGAAGCAGGAGCAGTCGGGCGGCGTCACGGTGGACAACTCCGCCGCCGAGATGCACACCACCATCTACTCGATCAGCGAGTCCCGCTTCGATCCCAACGTCATCTGGGTAGGGACCGACGACGGGAACGTCCAGCTCACGCGCAACGGCGGCAAGTCGTGGGCGAACCTGACCCGGAACGTGCAGGGGCTGCCGCCCAGCTCTTGGGTGAGCTGGATCGAGGCCAGCCGCCACCAGGCGGGCACGGCCTACGCCGCCTTCGACCGGCACACGTTCGGGGACATGACGCCTTGGGTCTATCGAACGGGAGACTACGGGAAGACGTGGACGCGCATCGTGACCCCCCAGCAAGGCGTGCGCGGACATGCGCACGTGATCAAGGAGGATCCCGTCCGGCCGCAGCTGCTCTTCGTGGGCACCGAGATGGGCCTGTGGATCTCGCTCGACGGCGGCAAGCAGTGGGCCGAGTTCAAGGGGGGCGGGTTCCCCGCCGTGGCGGTTCGCGACCTCGCTTTCCAGCAGCGCGATGCCGACCTGGCGATCGCCACGCACGGCCGCGGAATCTGGGTGATCGACGACCTCACGCCGCTGCGGGCGCTGACGCCGGACCTCCTGGCGCGCGACGCAGCGTTCCTTCCAGGGCGGCAGCCGCAGCAGCGGATGCCGGCGCAGGGCGGCGGGCCGGAGGGTGACGCGAGCTTCACGGGGGAGAACCCCGCAAGCGGCGCGGTGATCACCTGGTACCAGCGCACCCGCCATCTCTTCGGTCCCATCCGCCTGGAAGTTCTCGATGCGCAGGGAAAGCCGGTGGACACGATCCCGGCCACCAAGCGGCGCGGCCTCAACCGGGTCTCCTGGACGATGCGCATGCCGGCCCCCCGGGTCCCGCGCGCCGCGCAGCTCGCGTTCAACGCCTCGCAAGGGCCGCGCGTGCCGCCCGGCACCTACACGATCAGGCTCACCAAGGGCGCGCAGGTGCTGGAGACGAAGCTCGAGGTCGTGGTCGACCGCCGCGCGCCGTACGGCGTGGCGGAGCGGCGGGCGAACTTCGAGGCCGGGATGCGGGTGCACGCGCTCTTCGGCGACATGAGCGCGCTGGTGGACCGGATCGACGGCGCCCGCGCCGCCATCGAAGCAAGGACGGGGGCGCTGCCCCAAGGAGACGAGCTGGGCGCGCGGCTGCGCGGCGTTTCCGGGCGCCTGGAGGAGGTGAAGAAGAAGGTCGTGGCCACCAAGGAGGGCGGCGCCATCACCGGCGAGGAGCGCATCCGCGAGCACGCCGACCTGCTCTACGGCGCCTTCATCCAGTGGGAGGGGTCGCCCGCGAAGTACCAGCTGGACCGGATCGACGTGCTCCGCCGCGAGCTGTCCGAGGTGCGGGCGGAGTTCGACAGGCTGGCCAGCACCGAGGTTCGCGCCCTCGACGATGCGCTCCGCCAGCGGAACCTGGCTCCCATTCCCGCCACCCAAGCCTCCCTGGACCTCCCCGCGGATGGCGCCACCGCTGTGCTCCGCTGCGACACTCTCCGGCTGATCGACTGCGTCCCGGTGCAGTCAGCCGGCGCTGTCGCCGCCGAGCGCGACTAGAGCCTGACGGCTGGAGGGTGCGTCGTGAATCTGGACGGTTTGTCCAGTTCATGTTCAGTTCACAGCCCGGATCATTGCGGGGACCGAGATGGTGTCCACAAGTCTCCCACATCCGTATCCTTGAGAATCACAGGCCGTCCACAGGTCGCCGTTTAGCGGCGGGACAGTACTCAAACATCGCACATCTGTGATTTCAAATAGTTACGTTTCGAACGGTGTGGCACGGTGCGTGCTCCTAGGTGCTGCGTGTCCGGCGGCCAGGTGGGTCGCCCGGCGCGAGGCCTCGGATCCGTCTTGCGAAAGGAGGGCGGGGGTTCAGGCCAGGAACCTCGTGCGGGTCGGTAGCCTGGTTCCAGGCAAACCGAGCCTCACATTGGCGATACGCCGAGGACCGGCCGTAACGGGCTCGTTGCGGTTCAAGGTCGCGGGCGGAGGGGGCGTGAAGGCGCTCCCACGGTGCGAGGAAGGAAGACCCGGAGGAGGCGAAGCCCAGGAGGGGCGCGGATCGACAGGGGCTCTAACCGGTTCCGTCGACACCGCACTTTCCGCGGGGAGCAAGGCCCTGAAGACGGGGATGGGGTCGCCGGCGCGGGTCAAACCGCAGGCGCCTCCATCCAACGCCAGGAGGGCATGAATCGGCCGGCGAAAGCCGGCACGGCTCCGCGGAGAGGGACAAACCCCTGAAGGGCAAACCCTGGACGCGGCTGCGGGGCGAAACAAACCCGCAAGGCAGGTGGCGGAGCAAACCGTCGAGGACGTGCGAAACGTCGAGGGCGGACCGTCAGTTCGGGGCGTGGGAGCTCCGGGCAATAGTGGACGTCGCCTGCTGATGTCGCGATGAGGGAATGGGAACCCCACGGGAGGCGCTCTCTGGCCTCCGGGCGGTCGAAAGGTCGTCCGGGGTACGGAGAGCAGGTCGTCGGTCGCAGCACTCTGAAGGAGGCGGGAAGCTCGAGGGAGGATGAAGCTGCGTGCGAAAGTTCGCGGCGGATGGCGGTTGGACGATACCGCTGGACCCGGTCGAAATGCCGAGGTTCTGGCGGGAGCGGGGAACCCGATACCCCCGCGCTCCGGCCGCAGACAACACTCCGAGGAGCACCGAACCTCCATGAGAGGCAGTGCCGGGCAGGGTGACCTGAACGGTGCAGTGACCGGCGGTCCTTGATCCTCCGAAGGGGAATGCGCGCAAGGCGGGCCTTCGGGCCGCCGGGCACGTTGATTCCACGAGGCCTGCGCGCCCTGCGTCCTGGGCCGCGGGCCTCGTCCTTTTGTCGTCCCGTGCTCGTGCTCGTGCGCGTCCTCGTGCTCGTCCCCCCCAACCTGAGCACGAGCTCGACTGCCGAGCACGAGCACGAACCCGCGTCTACCGCTCCGCGCCGAGGAACGAAACCGCCTGCGCGATCACGTCCGCGTCGCGGAGGATACGGTTGTGTCCCACGCGAGGAACATCCACGAGACGGGCATCTGGCCAGGCCTGGACGATCGCCGCCGCGTCGTGCCAGGGCACTTCGCGATCCTGCGGATCGTGGAATACCAGGAGCGGCGTGCGCGCGTCTCGCGCCAGCGCCGGCACGTCCAGCGCGGACATCGGCACGCCCAGCCTCGACTCGAAGCGGCTGCGCATGGCGTCCGCGATCCAGGGCGGGATGTGCAACTGCCAGGCGAAGCGGACCACGACGTCGGTCAGGCTGGCGACGGGCGCCAGGAAGACGGCCCGGCGCACCGGAACGCCGCGGTGGATCGCGAGCGCGCCGGCCGCCGCGCCTCCCGAATGGCCGACGAACGCGTGCACGGGTCCGACTCGCGCGGCGACGGCCTCGAGCGCGTCGGCAAAGGCGAGGACGGAGGAGCCGCTTCCGGTCGACGCTCCGTGTCCGGGGGCGTCCGGCGCCACCACGCTGAAGCCTTGCGCCAGGAGCGGCTCGACGAACGCCGTGAGCTGCTCGGAGCGTCCCGCCCAGCCGTGCAAGAGCACCGCGGTAGGGCCATCGCCCCAGGACCACACCGCCAGCCGCTCGCCGCCGGCGTCCAGGTAGAAGCGGTGCCCCGCATCGAGCACCGCCGATGGGCGCGCCTCGAGGCGCGGCGGCGTGCCGAACGCGCGCTCGGCCCAGCGCACGGCGAGCGGAGGCGCGATCGTCCCAGCGGCGCGGAAGGCGGCGCGCAGCCAGGGGGACGGTCCCCGGCGGGACAAGCGCAGCGGCGCGGGGAGTGGACCCGCCGGTACGCCGGCCCGATCCGCGGCAGGCAGGACCTCCGGAGCCTCCACGGCTGAGACAGACCGAACGTTCGTGCTGTTTTGTACCGAAGAAAGAATGGCGGGCATGGCGGCCTCCGTGATGGACCTCGAGTCAGTCGCGGTGCGCGGCCGGCTTGCGGCGCGCGGAATCGGATCGGTGCGTCGGGTGGACGGCGGCCCCGTCCAGGAGCGCCTTCGCGGCGCGCCGGGCGCGCTCGAAAGCGCCGGCGTCGCCGAAGAGCTGGTAGGCCCAGTTCGCTCCCATCGAGTAAGACTCCAGCTCGAAGGCGAGCTGGGCCGCGTCGACCTCGGGGCGGAGGTGGCCTTCTCGCTGGGCCCGCTGCACGGCGCCGGCCACCACTTCCATCCAGCTCTTCATGTGGCCGGCGATGCGCTCCCGAACCGGGCCGGGCCGCCCATCGAACTCCGCCGATGCGGCGGCGAAGAAGCAGCCGCCCTGGAACACTTCCTTTTGCAAATAGCCCAGCCTCGAGTCGCACAGGGCCCAGAGGCGAGGCAGCCCGCGCGGCGCGGCCATGGCCGGGCGGACCACCTTTTCGACGAAGATCTGGGCGGCGTGATCGACGGTCGCGACCTGCAGATCCTTCTTCGAGCCGAAGGCCGCGAACAGCCCGCTCTTGCTCATCTCGAGCTTCAGAGCGAGCCCGCCGATCGAAAGCCCTTCCAGGCCCTCGACCGAGGCGATGTGCACGGCCGCATCGAGGATCTGCCGCCGCGTGCGCTCGCCGCGCTCCGTCCGTCCATCCACCTTGGTCGCGGTATCCACGCCCAGACAAATAGCACGACCGTTCGTTCATTGCAACCGGCGCCTTTGTCCGCCTCCGCGGCCGGCCCGCCCGGCAGGCCATAACTCTCCGAAGTGCTTGGAAGAATTGCGGGCGCCACCCTTGTTGGGCTGGGCGAGGACCTGCCGTGCCTGGGTGCTCCTCGACCTGCTCATGCCCCGCGTGGGCGGGGTCGCCGTGCTGCGCTGGATGCGCACCCAGCCGCGCCTGGCGAAGGTCCCCGTCGCGGTCATCTCGGCGCGCCCGCAGGCGAGCGGCACGCAAGTGGCTTCGGCGTTCCGCGATCAGGTGATCGGCGTGCTGCAGAAGCCGTTCGACATCGACCGCGTGCTGGCGCTGCTCGAGGACCACTGTGGCGTCCCCGAGCAGCCCGCCGCCTGACGCAGTACCATTGGCCGCATGGTCCACCCACTCGCCGGGAAGCCTGCCCCGCGCGAGCTGCTCGTCGATCTCGAGCTGCTCCGGCGGCGCTACTTCGAGAAGCCCGATCCCGCGGACCCTCAGCAGGCCATCGTGAACGAGGCGCGGCAGATCGTGGCGGACGCTCTACGGGGAGCGTAGCCCCAAGTGGCCCTGCCGTTCCGCCCGCCCGTCGAGCCGATGCTGGCGAAGCTCGCGGCCTCGTTGCCGGAGGGAGAAGGCTGGCTCTACGAGCCGAAGTGGGACGGCTTCCGGGCCCTTGCCTTTCGCGACGGTGCCGAGCTGTACCTGCAGTCGCGCGAGCTGAAGCCGCTCAACCGCTACTTCCCCGAGCTACTGGACCCGCTCCTGCGGGAGCTGCCGGAGCAGTCCGTGGTGGACGGCGAGATCGTCATCACGGGACGGCGCGGGCTCGACTTCGAGGCGCTGCTCTTGCGCATCCACCCGGCTGCGTCCCGGGTGAAGCTCTTGGCGGAAGAGAGCCCGGCCTCGTACGTCGCCTTCGACCTGCTCGCGCTCGGGACCGACGATCTGCGCGGGCGGCCGCTGGCGGAGCGGCGGGAGAAGCTCGAGCGCGCCCTGGGGAAGGCGCGAGCGCCGGTCCACCTGACACCTTCCAGCGCCGACCGCTCGGTGGCGGCCGACTGGTTCTCCCGCTTCGAGGGCGCGGGCCTGGACGGCGTGGTCGCCAAGCAGCTCGATTCGACGTACGAGCCCGGCAAGCGGGCGATGGTGAAAGTGAAGCACGCGCGCACCGCGGACTGCGTGGTGGCCGGCTTCCGCTGGCACAAGAACGGGCCGGGCACGATGATCGGCTCGCTCTTGCTGGGGCTCTACGACGACGGGGGCAAGCTGCACCACGTCGGCATCGCGGCGAGCTTCACCACCGCGAAGCGGCGCGAGCTGGTTGGCGAGCTGGCGCCGCTTCGCGACAACGCGCTCGCGGATCACCCATGGCGCGACTGGGCCGGGATGGAGGAGGGCGACCAGCGGATGCCCGGCGCCTCCAGCCGATGGAACCGGGGCAAGGACCTGAGCTGGGAACCGCTGCGCCCGGAGCGGGTCTGCGAGGTCGCCTACGACCATCTCCAAGGCGACCGCTTCCGCCACGCCACCCACTTCCAGCGCTGGCGGCCGGACAAGGATCCCCGCTCCTGCCGTTACGATCAGCTGGAGGAAGTCCCGGCGGTGGAGCTGTCACGGATCTTCGCCGCGCGATAGCGCGGAATCACGCCATCAGGTGGCCGGGCACGGGCAGGTTGTCGCCCATCACCACGGGCCCCACCGGGACGAAGGGAGGCGCGAAGGTCGGGATCTGCCCCTTGCCCATCACGAGCATCACCTGCTGCATGGGGAGCCACATCAGGAAGGCGAGCGCCAGCACCGTCGCGATGGCGTCGTGCAGCGCCTCGTACTGCTTGGTCTTGTCCTTCTTCTTGAGGTCGCCGTCCAGCGCGTCGTCCATGGCCTTCGCCATGGGGTTCGGCATGCAGATCTCGGTCATCATCGCCGACGGGCAGCAGATGAGCGGCATGGGGATGTTCGGCATCGGCGGCGCCATCGGGCCCGGGAAGGCGACGAAGGCGGGGTACCAGGGCAGGCCGGGTACCATCACCTTGTCTTGCCACTTCTTGAAGCACTGAGAGACGCCTTTGGCGACCGCGTCGCGGTGCTTGGCCTTGTTGCCGGCCCAGGCGGCGACCTGGGGAGCCTGCTTGATGAGGCTCTCCAGCTCCGGCCCGTCCAGGCAGCCCGGAGTGCCCAGCGCGGTCAGCGCGTTGACCTTCAGGTCCTTGAACTTGGCCTGCAGCTTCCACATGTTGTGCGCGAACCCGATGGCATCGAGCATCGTGTCGTGGAAGTCCCTGTACTCCTTCCCGATCTTGTCGCAGGTCTCCTGGTGGTACTTGTTCGGGATCTCCGACGGCACGAACCACGGAGGGAAGAGCTGAGGGGTCGCCTGGCGGTCCCCGGAATGGAACTGCGCCTCGTCCTTGATCGAGAACGAGCTCTTCCACTCGGTCCCCAACTTCAGGCCGTGCGAGAAGAACTTCAGGTTCCCGAGGATCTTGATGAACGTGAGCCCCGGCATCGCGCCCCCTATTAAATATACCACGTTGGAGCGAGCCCTTCGAGCTCTGCCAGTGACCCACGCTCTTCGATCCGGCGCCTCCGGCGCCCCTACAAGGGGGGAGCTCGCCCTCACGATTCGTCACATTCCACGTGTCGGCTCTCACTACCTATGGACCACCGATTCTCAAAACCATTCCCCCACCCCGGTCCACGTCCGCGACGCGAATGTGATGTGCCCTACGCCGCTCCCTTTTGTCCAGCCTTCAGCGCCGGCTTGAGACGCTTGCGG
>WNEZ01000120.1_pt1 | contig 113667 bp, 87 predicted proteins | sample 5400521 | NCBI WGS metagenome assembly WNEZ01 (sample SAMN13153339, study PRJNA577476) | soil metagenome | isolation source: 120 cm saprolite under Douglas fir tree site 2 hole 1 replicate 1 | place: USA:California | collected 2015-04-18
GTAAAGAACAAGGTACAGTGAAGTGGTTCAATGCCAGCAAGGGCTTCGGCTTCATCCAGCGCCAGAGCGGCGAGGACGTTTTCGTCCATTTCTCCGCGATCGTGGCTGATGGCTATAAGACGTTGAACGATGGCCAGGCTGTTGAATTCGAAGTTTCCAAGGGCCCCAAGGGCCTGCAGGCCTCGAACGTACAGCCCCTCTAATGGACGGCTGCTTCCGGCCTGATCGGCCCTAACCCCGATCCAGCCGGTTCCAGCTTCACTTCACAAAAATACAGAACGGGCGGCGCACTTCGGTGCCCCGCCCGTTCTGCTTTTCAGCCCGCCCTCTTAGCCCTTCACTTCGAACGGAGCAGGCCGATTTCTCCTTCCCGTTGCTCCTGCAACGGGTCGGCCTGCGAAGAGAGAAATCTCTCTTCGCTTCTGCCGTCGGTCTTGTACCCGCCAGGCCTTCTACCGCGGACATCTCCCGCCTTACTGTTTGTCGTACACCACGACGTTGTTTACGTCACGCCCCTGCGCGTCCTTGCCCTTGAAGACCGACGTCCGCGTATTTCCGTCTTTGGACACCGTCGATCTCACCGTCATCACCACCTGGCCGGCTCTCTTTTGTGTGGCCTCCATCGTGTTGGTGTCGATGCGTCTCACCGATACCGTATCGGCGTTGGGCACCCCGCTAATCGGGTAATCCTTGCCGTCGAATTTCGCGCTGTATTCCACGTGCGTCGGATTTCCATCGCCGTCGGTTCCCTCCGCATTGACCTTGATGTTGTTCTCGTCAGAGTCGATTCTCAACATGACACTTTTCGCCGCTGGGCCGGGATTGTACGTTGACTTCGCGGGGTTCATCTTCCAGGTTCCGGATTGCTGATCCGCAGCCCGGGCTGCCACGCTTAGAGCCAGGGCCACGAGCACCAGTGTCGTCACCAAAACGCAAAACTTCTTCATTCGCATAATCCATTCTCCTTGGGGGGATATTCAGGATGGGCCTGTTTTGGACGTTATGGACGCAATTTCGCAGAAAGTCCAGTGGATTCTTATAGCTCCCGGTCTTGTAGGGGCGCAGCATGCTGCGTCCTCCTTCTTTGCCCTCCGGACCACCTCTTGCCGCCTCCCACGCCCCGTACCCGCCCCTCCATTTCTAGTTTCTAGTTTTCTTTCCTGACCCACCGGACAGGCGGCCGGCCCCGCGAAGGTCCAATAACCATCTGCAAACACCAGGACTGAAGGACCATATCTTCTCCCGTTGCGCTGGCGTGAAATAGTGAGGCGGCCCGGCCCGTCCGACGACTTTGTAGCGGGCCCTCCCGGTTGCTTCCCTAGGAGCCAACAATGTCCATCAAACTCGCAATCCCGCTCTTGCTTCTGCCGCTGATCAGCACATCGGCGCTGGCGCAGCAAACGGGAACCCTGGTTGGCCGAACTCCTGGTTCCGCAGCTGCCAACCACAGCTTCCGCGTGGTCCGAGAGGTTCCTCCTCCGCCCACCTGCGCTTCCGCCGTCGGCACCTCCGCGGCTGCCAACAACGCACCCGCTCTGCCCGATTTCGTTTTCGAGCGCATGGACTTGCTCTGTGTGCGCCATTCCGACGGCCGCTTCGAGCAGCTGCCCAAGGAAATTGCGGGGTTCTGGTCTCCTGACGGGCATGAGCTCGCCTATTGGAATAAAGAGAAGCACGAACTGCATTTCCGCTCCATCGCCGACGGCAGCGACACCATCGCCGACGTATTGCCCGATTTCACACCGCAGGAGATGTACTGGTCGGAGAAAGGCCGCGCGTTTGTCTATCCGGCGAACAACGCGAATCCGCTCCGCTACCGCGTACTCGATCTGGATACCGGAAAGAAGTTCTCAATCCCCAAGAACCAGCCAATGACGACGACACGCCCGATTGCAGCAGCGGTATCTTCGCTATCGTCCTGCAGAAGACCGATACCAGGCAACTGCTCAAAGTTCCTTTCCCTGATGGCTTTGAAAGCGTAGTGGATTTTGCCTTTTCCCCGGATGACCGCTCCCTCGCCGTCACCTTCGGCGGGGAAAGCTGCGATTATCCCGGAGATAAGGCGCGCGTCTATGTCGTGTCGCTCCCCGATCTGGTTCTCACTCCACTCTCCCCCGCCGACCGCTTGAGCGTGCAGCCGCATTGGTCACCCGATGGCAAAGCCATCGTCCATTCCGATTTCTTGGCAAGCACCCTCATCGTTGTCGATGTTCGCACCGGCAAAGCCACCAAGCTCACCAATCCCGGCCAAAACGGCCCAGACACCTTCCTCTCCTGGCACCAGCCCTAAGTTCCAACCGTGCGCACCGTCCCACTCCCCCTTCTAGTTTCTGCTTTCTAGTTTCTAGTTTTCCGTTTCCAGCTTCTGCCTGCTAGTTTCTAGTTTTCCCCATCCACTCCGCCTCCAATCCGTGGGATGCTTCTTTGCCAGCCGTTGCCGACGGACGGGACAATTTTTACGCCACAAATTGGACCAGCCTTTTCCTCAACTAGCACGCGGCAACGCAGGCGGGCACGTCATGCGGACCGATCTCTGCGTAGAATTTTTCAAGCTCTTGCAGTACTGTGAGAAGCGCGAGCGCTTTTCCGTAGGCTGCTATCGCCCCGGTTAGATTGTGGAACTCCGGAGAATCCTTAACCGTCCCACGTCTTCGTATGTGCGCATCCGCCGAGAGTTCCAGGATTCGTTCTATGCCTTTGTTCGCAAGACCCAGGTTAGCTTTCATCATCGGTTGGGCCTCCTTCTGTGTATAAGGACACAAGCCTCCGAAATTCTGGATAGAGCGAAGCCTCCAATCTGCCGCCGGATTATCATGGAGGAGGACTAGAGGTAGGTAACCGACCCTCACATGTGGCCCGGAAGATAAACCCTGACACGAATTTGGGTGGGCCCACACGTCGGTGGCGTCCACCCCGACTGGATCGGGGCGTATGGCGCTCTTGACTCTTGCTTTTTACCTTCTCCTATCCTCAATGCCATTCAGCCTCTCCAGTGACTGTTCGACCCTCATTTTCGACCATTCGATGTAAAACACTTAACAACTTGAATAAGGCGTGCTATGCTTCTCCGTGTATATCGAATCCGATCCTCGCCTGCTCTTCTCTTTCCCGAATGTCGCTGCTATCCTCCTGCCCCGCCATCTCCCTAAGTCCTTTCCTCTCAATCCTTTTGCCGCCCCCCACCCTCTAACCCCCTTCGCATCAATCCTTTACAAAAACATCGGGGGGAGGGCGCTTGGGATCTCGCATTTCCCTAAGTCTTTTATCTGCAACACTTACAAAAAAACAGGGGGGGTGGGAGTGCTATGATTAACCAAACACCCCTCCGAAGGGCTCGACCGCTAATGGGCAGTCACGGAGCGCGGACGTACGCCGAAAACATTGGGGACCGGCCAAGGGATCGAATTGGTGTCGTTTTCCTTGAACCACGTCTCGTAGCTGCCAAACATCTCCAACTCAAAGGCGCCGGCGTGCACGTAAAGCTGTGCTTCCGGCCCGCCCTCGAGGTGCTGCGCGGCGACGAGCCCGATGCCTGCCGTCAGCAATTCTCCGTTCAGGTCGTGCATCGAGAAGGGCGACCGGGAAAAGATGAAGAGGATTCGTCCCGCATCGTCCTCGCCCAGGGCGGCCTCGCTCCATTTTTTCTGCTGTTGGCCCCACTGATTGGAGCCCGGCCGTCTTATCAGCCGCAAATTCTGCACCGCGGAATCGTAGCCTTCTTGGATGGATGGCATGGTGACTCCAGGAGCATCCAGGTCAAAAATGTGGAAGCGGGGAAGACCTTTGCCATCGCGCGGGTCGAACGCCGCAACGGATTGATATTTATTCGCATGGCCGGTGTAGACATGGTCGCGCAGACGCATGTAGCCGAGGTGCGTTTTCTGGTCGCCTGCAAACATACCGGCGTTGGTGGCAGCCACAAACTTGTGTCTCTCGCTCCACTCGCGGGCGGTGTGTCCCGAGGATTCGCCGGTCTGGCTGACGCCAATCGCCGCCAATTCCCAAAGTTTGGGGTCCATACGCAAGACGGCAATTCGCGAATCTCCCGCCGCGCTCGGTTCGCGCGCCGTCACAGTTCCAAGCTCCATGCCCGGAGCGAGAGCTTGCCAACTGGAATTTGTGCCGCCGAACAGTCTCGGCAAGAGTGCCAGCGCAAGGCCCAGCAAAGAAACAGTTGCGACGCCTATCCATCTTTTTTTTCGGGTCACGGTTCTCGCTTTTCCTTACTTCATTACATCTTTACTTCGTTCCATCTTAGCGATCGTGGGACATGCCCGCCAGGTTGTGCGCAGCCTTGGAGTTCCGCCGCAGCGCCGCCATTTTCGCGTCATCGGCCGCGGCAAAATACCCCACCGCGATTCCCATCGCGCCGTCACGCAACAGTTTTCCCGTCGGATTGTCGTACGTTGCGGAAACTTTCAGCACATCGCCCGCCGCAAATTTGTATCCGCCCTGTTCGACAAACAATTTCACAGGCACCGATTCAAGATGTCCCTGATCGTCCGCCTTCGCGTCGAGCGTCGCCACCGTCTCCTTGCGCGACTCATCTTGCAGCACAATCTGTTTTCCATAGTCGTGCAAATGTCCGCCCACTCCGAGCAGCACACCGTCGTATTTCACCGTCACCGTTCCGGTCTTCTCGCTTTTCCCCGCGCGCAGGTCATAACTCGAATTCCCACACGACGCCACATCCATCCACGCCGGATAAACATTCTTCCGGGGCGCGGATGCAGCGTCACTCGTATCCTGGAAGGAAATCACAACTTCCAGAAAAACCTTGTCGTACGAAGTCGCCGTTGGGTTGTACATCATTGTCTCGATACGAATCTTCTCGCCTTTCGCCACGCGATAGCCGTAGCCGGAAACTTCGGCCCAGTCCGTCATTTCGCTGCCCGCCCCGAAAATATGTTCTTCCTTGTTGGGACAAAGAAAATCCGCGCGATTCTCGTTCCAGAACGCCACATGATGCAGCACCGTTCCCGGCACTACGTTCCCGCTCGCATCAACGAGTTTCGGGTGATACGCAATCAGCCAGCCGTCCATTGGAATTTCCCACACGAGATCCGGCGGCTGCGGCATTTTCATGTGCGAGGTGTGCGCCGGCAAATTCATCGGGCCTACCCGGAGCGTAACCGTATGCGCCGCCGCATCCACTTTCGCATCCAGCTTCACGCCTTTCGCCACCGCGTGGTGCATGCCTTCTTGCATGAAGCCGCCATGTTGCATGTGTTCCATGTTATGTGGCGCTTCCGCTGGTTTTTCTTGCGAAATGGCAACGCCGGCGTTCAGCAAAATCGTTCCGCATATCAGAATTGTTTTCATCATCGGATTTCTCCGCGCTTCGATCTCTGCTATCAGACGCGAACTTCCTCCATCATACTCCCGGGAATGCAGCAGCGGAATCGCGCTGCAGCGACTGGTAAATCTCAGGGTTGGGACTGTAGGATGGATGAGACATCCAACCATGGACACCTGTCCCCAGTCCGCGGGTTTGAGTCAGCATTTCCTCGCACTCGAGGAAAAAGACTCGAACCGCTTCGATCCCAGACAACGCCTTCGCCAGTGTATTCTGGTCCTTGCGGAATTACGGCGAAAAACGAGATTGGGAAAGCGTGACGCATCAAGCCATTTCATTTGGAAAAAAAGTGTCCTCCTCGCCTTCTTCTTCCTGATTTGCGGTTGCAATACGAGAGAGTCCGAGCCGGGACCGACGATTGAATTCACCAAGGTCCCTCCCGCACACGAGGGAGGTCCAGACACTGCGGGTACGATCGAAGGGCGTGTAGTCGGCGCGCACTCCGGACAGCAGATTGTTTTGTTTGCACGGAGCGGACAATGGTGGGTTCAGCCACTCGCGAACCAGCCGTTCACCAAAATCCAACCAGATTCGAAATGGAGCAACTCCACGCACCTCGGAACGGAGTATGCTGCCCTTCTTGTTGAGCCGGGATACCGCCCGCCCGCTACAATGAATTCGCTTCCAACGAAAGGCGGCGAGGTCATCGCGATTGCGAGCGTGAAGGGTGGGCCCGCCCCGCAGGAAGTCATCAAGACCGTTCACTTCAGCGGATACGAATGGAAAGTCCGGACGGCTGCAAGCGACCGCGGGGGCGGCATAACCCGCTACGATCCCGCAAACGTATGGACAGACGAAGGCGGAGCACTGCATCTGCGGATAGCAAACAACTCCGGCAAATGGACCTGTGCGGAAGTGAACCTTACGCGAAGCCTGGGGTACGGGTTGTATCGCTTTGTGGTACGAGAATCATCTCATATGGAACCGGCTGCAGTGCTTAGCATGTTTACATGGGACGATTCGGGGCAAGAGCAAAACCACCGGGAATTCGACGTAGAGATTACGCGCTGGGGTGATCCGCTGAGCAAGAACGCACAATATGCGATTCAACCTTACTATGTGCCCGCAAATGTCGCCCGATTCATGGCGCCATCCGGGATCCTCACGCATTCCTTTCAATGGGAACCAGGAAAGATTTCGTTTCGAACGGTTCGGGGGAGCAGCTCGGGCAATGGATCGCGCACCGTCGCCGACCACGTATTCACGTCAGGAATCCCCACTCCGGGAGGGGAATTGATTCATATGAACCTCTATATTTTCCAGAGCGCTGGGAATCCGTTGCGAAATCAGGGCGAGGTCATTATAGAGAAATTTGAGTACCTTCCGTGAAGCGTTGACCGAACGCCGGTGGCCATTGAAGTGGCTAACGGTTAGCCTGAGCTTGGCGTGTGTCGTCTGCGGGGTACAGGCGAGAGAGCCCCGGAAGGCGATGTCGCAGTATGTTCGCGAGCGGTGGGGAAGTGATAGAGGGTATCCAAGTGGGCCGGTTTATGCCATCACGCAAACTGCCGACGGCTACCTCTGGATTGGAACCGCAAAGGGACTCGTTCGTTTTGACGGATTGAATTTTCGCCTCTTTCAGCAGTCCAATACTACAGCGAGGGTCATCGGCCCCGTTCTGGGACTGACGACGGATTCTGATGGAAACTTATGGGTCAGGACGCAAGGCGCGGGATTGCTGCGCTATCACGATGGGAAATTCGAGGATCTCTCGAATGGATTCGAACAGGCTGAGGTTGCGGTAACGGCCATGTGCCGCCGGAAAGATGGGGAAGCCCTGTTTTCAGGAGTTATCAACGGCGTTGTGAGATATTCTGCGGGGAAATTCTTGAAAGTCGCAGCGACACCCTCAATCCCAAACTTCCTATTGATCTCTATGGCGGAGATGTCCGACGGGCGAGTTTTGGCGGGGACACGAGACACGGGCCTGTTCGAGTGGAGCGGAAACCGATTTTCCCCAGGTCCGAGAGAGTTGCGGGACCGGAAGATCAACAGTCTTCTTCCACTTGACCAGGAAGGCGCGTGGATCGGAACTGACAATGGTCTGGTGCGTTGGAACGGAAAAGAACTGGTCAAAACCTCAATACCGCGTGCCTTGATCCACGCTCAGATTCTTGCCATAGCGAAAGATCGCCAATCGAATATCTGGATTGGCACGGAGGACTCGCTGTTTCGAATCGACGCTGCAGGCGCGTCGTCCTTCGATGACAGGACTCGCCGCGCGGGCGGGGGAGTGACGGCGATTTTTGAAGACCGGGAAGGCAATGTTTGGACAGGTAGCACGCAAGGCCTTGAGCGTTTTCGCGATAGCGCGTTTACAACCTACTCCGTTCCAGAAGGTCTGCCGTCGGAAAGCAACGGACCGGTTTATGTGGATTCGGAAGGGCGCACATGGTTCGCTCCTACCGAAGGTGGATTGTACTGGCTCAAGGATGGAGTGGTTGGGCGCGTGAATGCCGCCGGGTTAGAGAAGGACGTGGCTTATTCCATGACCGGCCGCGGCGGAGAATTGTGGGTTGGAAGGCAGCGAGGCGGGTTGACGCGCCTGCAGTATAAGGCGGGCGAGTTTACGAGCGAGACGTACGCGCAGGCTCAAGGGCTGGCGCAAAACAGCGTTTATGCGGTTCATCAAAATCGTGACGGAGCGGTCTGGGCGGCGACGCTGAGCGGAGGCGTGAGCAGGTTGAAGGACGGCAGATTTTCAACCTACACCGCCGCGCACGGACTGTTGTCCAATTCGGTTACTTCGATTTCGGAAAGTTCCGACGGCACAATGTGGTTCGCAACTCCCAAGGGCCTGGATGCGCTTTCGAATGGCCGTTGGCAGTCTTTCACCGCAAAGAATGGATTGCCATCGGAGGATGTGATCTGTCTCCTGGCAGATTCAATGGGGGTGCTTTGGCTCGGCACATCCAGCGGTCTCGCTTCGATTCGTTCCGGGATTGTCTGGGCACCGGAAGCGGTGCCGGACGCATTGCGCGAGCCGATTCTGGGAATGGAAGAAGACCGGAATGGGGGTCTGTGGATCGCGACCGCAAATCACGTGCTGCGCGTGGATCGCGTCAAACTGCTCGGAGGGAAGTTGGCCGAGAGCGATGTGCGCGAATACGGACTTGCCGACGGTCTGCGAGGTACCGAAGGCGTCAAGAGAAACAGGTCGGTGGCTGCGGATCAACTCGGAAGAATCTGGTTCTCTATGGATCGCGGGCTTTCGTTTATTGATCCCGCTCGTGCTGCCGGTGGTTCTGTTCCTGCACTGGTGCACATTGAGGGGATTTCCGCAGATGGGAGCGCGATTAAGCTGCAAAGTGCGGTGCGAATTCCGGCGGCGCACCAGAGGTTTACCTTCAGCTACACGGGTCTGAGCTTGTCTGTGCCGGAACGCGTCAGGTTCAAGTATAGGCTGGACGGATTCGACCGAGACTGGAGCGAGCCGATAGCCGAGCGCGAAGCGACCTATACCAACCTTGATGCAGGCCCGTACCGCTTCCGCGTCATGGCGTCCAATAGTGACGGGCTTTGGAACAGCGTGGAATCCGCGGTGCAATTCGAAATCGAACCGGTCTTCTGGCAAACTTGGTGGTTCCGGCTTTCCAGCTTGCTGGTTATCGCGCTTGCCGTATTGATGTCCTTTCGCTTGCGGGTGCTGCGGCTGGCTCGACAAATGAATATGCGCTTTGAAGAACGGCTTGCGGAACGTACGCGCATCGCACAAGAGCTGCATGACACGTTGCTGCAAGGATTTCTGAGTGCCTCGATGCAACTGCATGTCGCGGACGATCAACTGGCGGCCGATTCGCCGGCGAAACCACTGGTGAATCGTGTCCTGACGCTAATGGGACGCGTAATTGACGAGGGCAGAAACGCTGTGCGGGGCCTCCGCTCATCGACCCGGGGATCGCATGATCTGGAAGGAGCATTTTCGAGTATCCAGGAAGAGATTGCCAATCAACAGGAAGTTGGTTTTCGAGTGATAGTGGAAGGAGCCTCCCGGCCTTTGCGCCCGGCCATCCGTGATGAGGTGTATGTCATCGGGCGTGAAGCGCTGGTGAATGCGTTCCATCATTCCCGCGCAAGCGACATCGAAGTCGAACTGGAATATGCGGCCAGCCATTTGCGCGTTCTCGTGCGCGACAATGGTTGCGGAATCGATCCTGAAACCGTGCGTTCCGGACGTGATGGACACTGGGGATTGTCTGGGATGCGCGAGCGGGCGGAAAGAATCGGCGCGAGATTCAGAGTTTTGAGCAGTGCGTCAGCGGGCACAGAAGTTGAAATGTCGATTCCCGGGAATATCGCGTACGAGCTTACCTCCTCCAATCACCGAGGTGGATGGTTTTCCAAGTTGCACGCCTCGAAGGTGACGGAGGGCGAGCCGAAGGCGCGAAGTGAGCAGCAGAAATGAACGAGCGAACCCGTATCCGTGTTTTCAGCGTAGACGATCATCCACTATTGCGGGAGGGGATCGCCGCAATCATCAACAACGAGCCGGATATGCTGATCGTGGCGCAGGCGGCCAACGCGCAAGAAGCCATTCAACAATTTAGGAAGCACCTGCCCGACGTGACGCTGATGGACCTGAGGCTGCCGGACAAAAGCGGCATTGACGCCATGATTGCCATCCTATCGGAATTTCCCGACGCGCGGATCATCATGTTGACGACCTTCGAAGGCGACGTGGAAATCAAACGAGCCTTGGAGGCGGGGGCGCGCGGCTACATGCTGAAGAGCATGCCCCCCAAAGAGTTGGTGGAGGTCATCCGCCAAGTCCACGCAGGGAAAAAGCGTATCCCCCCTCAGTTGGCGGCGCAACTTGCCGAGCATATGAGCGACGAAGCCTTGACGGAACGCGAGGTGGAAGTCCTCGGTCAAATCGCCGGCGGGAACCGAAATCGAGACATTGCGGAGCGGCTCTTTATCTCGGAAGAAACGGTGAAGGTTCACGTCAAGCACATCATGGAAAAGCTGGGAGCCAATGATCGAACACAGGCGGTGGCGATCGGAATACGGCGCGGGATCATCCAGCTCGAATAAGCAAGTTCAAACCTGGCTATACCCCTAAAGTGGGATAAAAAGATACCCGAATGTCGTGTATCGCCGAGGGCACGCACTCGCGTACTTTGCCAATGGTGCGTTTCGAGAGCGCTATAGGGAGATGCGCGCTGCAAAGGCTATTTTCCACGTTTCCAGGCGGCTGGCCGGGAGCGGCACTGCTGTTGCTGCGAGCAGCGATTGGTGTCACTTCGATTGCGGAGGGGGCTTTCTATCCTTTGCACGGCAGCAAATGGACGTTTCAGGTGATGATGTCCTGCGCTCTGCTGATTGTAGGAGGAGCGTTCCTTCTGATCGGATTGCTTACACCTTTAGCGAGTGCTCTGGTTGGACTAGCCGGGCTTGCGATGGCGATATCCTGGATTCCGGCGCCAATCGGGAATTTATTGGATGGCAAGCTGGGGGCCCTAGAAGTTGTCGTGATGGCTACAGCCATCGGTTTGCTGGGGCCGGGGGCGTTTTCGATTGACGGGTACCTTTTCGGGCGTCGAGAAATTGTGATTTCCGCTTCATCGCGCGCTCCAAAGTCTTGATTCCAAAGCGTTCCTGGGTTGATTCCTGGTCGAGCATTCGATTATCTGGATTGAAGCCGAGAAGGCCTCCCGAAAGTGGTATTCCAAACTGGTCCTGAAGTGGTAGCGAAAAACCATTCCATCTCGTGATGCTTTCAGTTCTTCAGTGCTGCAAAGTGCGGACCAACGATATTCGCATTTCCAGCGGGCTTCGGATTTGAATTTGCGTTAATGAGGAGGACACGGTCGTGGCGAGAGGCACCTTTGGTTCAGCGGGCGGTGGCGATTTACCTGGGCGCAACCTTCGGGGGAACGGCGAGGAGCACCTGGTGTCAGCTGCAAAGAGTGGACGTCAAGCGGCTTTCGGAGAACTTTGCGGGCGTCATGCCAAGAAAATATTTCACACCGCGTTTCGCATCACCAGAAATCACGAAGACGCGGAAGATGCACTGCAGGACTCTTTTCTTAGCGCCTTCCAGCATTTGCGGAATTTTGACGGACGCTCAAGCTTTTCAACTTGGCTGACGCGCATCGCTATCAACTCGGCGCTGATGAAGCTTCGCAAGAATCGCGCGTGCCGCGAAATTCCGATGGAGGAGTCTGCTGAGGCCGGCGAAAACTCGCCCCGTTACGAACCCGTGGACTGCCATCTGGACCCAGAGGAGAGTTACGCGCAGCAAGAACGGAAACGGATCCTGACCGGGGCGGTCCGCGCTTTGCGGCCGGCCATACGGCAAGTGGTTGAGATTCGGCAGCTCCAAGAGGTTTCCTTGAAGGAAACAGCGCAGATTCTGGGAATCTCCGTGGCAGCGACCAAGGGGCGCCTTTTCCACGGGAGAGTCGCGCTCCGCAGAGCGTTTCATTTGAGAGCAGCGGGGCCGGGCCGAGTTCGCCGGGCCGCATAACCCTTAGCGCAGGATGCAGTTCAACGGCGAATGCGATGTACAATGCGGGCAAAAATGTCATTTGAAAGGAAGAAAAAGCGATGAGAGAGAATAATGCGGCTCGATCGGAGATCTCGAAAAAGGGCGTTTCCGAGCCAACAGCTGATCTCGATCGCGACGGTGTTGGAGAAATATCGAGAAGCCTGCGTCACCTGCTTGCCGATGTGTTTGCCCTGTACGTGAAAACGAAGAATTTCCACTGGCACATGAGCGGGGTTCATTTTCGCGACTACCATTTGCTCCTGGATGAGCACGCGGAGCAAATCTTCGCGATGACGGACGACATTGCGGAGCGGTCGCGCAAAATCGGAGGCCTCACGATCCGATCTATCGGGGACATCGCGAGGCATCAGCGCCTAAAGGACAACGACAAAGAATCTTTGAGTCCGAAAGATATGTTGGTTGAACTGCGTACCGACAACCGGGAACTGACTCGATTTCTGCGATTGGCGCACGAGGTCTGCGAAGAGCACAACGACGTCGCCACCGCCAGCCTCATTGAGAACTGGATTGATGAGACTGAGCGCCGCACGTGGTTTTTGTCGGAAATCGCCGGTGTCCTCTAGCGGTGAATTCTTTCTCTTGCCGTCACCAGAGTAACTTCAATCCTAACTGAATCTGTCGAGAAGTCGTGGAAGTGGCAGTAATCACCCCTGCTGTGGGCGAGGGTCCTCCGCTCGCAGATGAGTACACCACCGGATTCGGGGTATTGAAGTTTGTGTGATTGAGCAAGTTGAAGAATTCGGCCCGGAATTGCAAATTCAGCCGCTCCGAAAACGCGAATCTTTTTGCAACCGATACGTCAGTTTGCGCGAGCCGGGGGCCTTGTAAGATATTTCGGCCAGCGTTGCCATAGGTTCCAGGCAGTGGCTGGATGAATGCGTTGGGATTGAAATACTGGCTGGGCCCGCCCTGGATTGCCTGACCGGTGAAATTGGGATTGAGAGACGGCCGGACTGGATTGCGGGTGTCGCCGTCATTTGATGGGTTGTAAGACAACTGCGGAGTAAACGGCAAGCCAGACTGCAACGTCTCGATTCCGCTGAGTTGCCAGTTTCCGATCAACCGCTCCACCCAGGGGTGCGCGTGTGATGTGTTGGCGCGTCCAAACGGGAGGTCATAAGTGGCATTGATGACCGCAGTATGCCGCACATCGAATGAAGCTCTGCCGTAATCGGCCATTGGTTGAAGCGGGTTCGCAACAAACGCGGGAGAATTCGTTGCAACGCTGGTATTCATGTTGTCGCCATCGTCGAGCGTCTTCGAGAATGTGTAGACTCCGCGGAATTGCAGTCCATGTCCCAAGCGGCGGTTCACATCTACCTCAAGACCGTGATACGAACTGATGCCTTCCGAGAACCAATGCGTCGTATTCCATAGGGCATTGTTGGCAAGCGCTGCGCCTGCTGGATAGTAATAGGCCCCTGCCGGATAGCCTGCCGGGCAGGGTGACGCCGGGCAAATCGCCGGCGTTGGCAGGTTCGCATCCACGGAGAGTAATTCGTGATAGCCATGCGAACCGATGTAGCTAACGCCTAACGAAGTGTTTGAAGAAAGCTGTTGCTCAATTTTCAGGCTCCAAGATTCCACTGCCGGTGTTTTCAGGTCCGGCTGAACGCCACTGGGGACCGCCTTCGCACCCGAATACACTGCGTTCGGTGAGATGCTTGAGAACGCAATGTTCTTGAGCGCAAAGACGGCGTTGAAGGGACCGTTTTGGTCCAGGCGGTAACTCAGATTATCAAGGAGCCCGTAGTACAGACCGAAGCCCGCCCGAATCACGGTCTTCTTTGATGCGAACGGAGACCAGGCTAGCCCAACACGCGGCGCCGGCAGGAACTTTGCGTTGTTGACGGTAAAGGCGGAATTGCCGACAACTGGCTGAGTGACAATCACGCCGCTCGTATCAAACACATAGTTCGACGCGCGTCCATGAGCCTCGTTCCATCCGTTTGTGGACTCACTCCGAAAGCCAATGCGGAGCTCGAAAGACGGTTTGAGTTTTATCGCGTCTTCCACATAGAAGGCGCCTTCGAGAGAACGCCAGGACAATGGCGTTGAGTTCGGAGCGTACGTGTAGGTGCTTACTTTGCCTTGCAAGAAGGTCTGGAGGTTGGTGAATGATATCTGGCCGTATTGGTCTTGGACAAGAGCGTCGTTGGCCTGCACTTGCTGCAATCTTGCGCCGAAACTGAACAGGTGATTGCCGCGAGTAAACGTAACTTGATCGGACACGGTATACAAATTGCGCGCCGCACTGAGATTGCTTCCGGCGTTCGTGCCGCCGTTTGTGATTTGCGACGCACCATTGAGCGTCGTGCCGCCGCCAACCACCACCGCACCAACGGGCTGATTCTGGTGAATCCAGCCGGGCAAGTTCAGTATGGTCCCACTGTTAAAATAAAATCCTCCGCGGGAGAAGCCGAAGGTCGCCCTGTTGAGCAGCCTGGGAGAAAAAATGTGAGTTTCACTAAGGCTGGCCACCTGTTCTCGCAAGAAGATATCGACGAGGCTGAAAGGGTTATTCGTGGGAGAATGGGCTTCGCTGTCGTCGGCTGTGTAAACGCCCGCCAATGAATCCTTCTCCGTAAAGTTTTGATCAAACCTGGCGGTTCCAAAATCTTCGCGGATATGCTGCAACGGATTGCTGAACGCTTTAGCAATCCCGCTGGGCGCCCCAGTGGAAGTCAAAAGTTCCGGTCCGTTGGCCACGGGCCACAAAGCAAGCAGTGGTTGAATACTCGCGACGGCGCTGGCCCTCGAAGCAGCATCCGGCACGAGCGTTAGATCGCTCAAGCCGAGATTCTGTCGAAACCCCTCGTAGTTTCCGAACAAGAAGGTCTTGTCTTTCCTGATCGGACCACCGAGCGAACCGCCAAACTCATTGCGTTGAAACTCCGGGATGTTGCCCTGGTCAAAGAAATTCCGTGCGTCCAGTGCGCTATTTCGCATGAATTCGTAGACATTGCCGTGGAACTCGTTCGACCCCGAGCTAGTCACGATGTTGACCTGAGCTCCGGGGCGCTTGCCGTACTCCGCGCCGTAAGTGTCCTTAACGACTGAAAACTCGCGAACGGCGTCCACGCCCAGAAGTTGCCCGCTCACTCCTCCGGGTGTGTTGTTGATCTCCGACGCGCTCGTAAACTCGACGCCATTCAACAAATAGAGATTTTCCTGCGGCCGGCGGCCGGAAGCGGCAAACATATTGCCAACCACTGAGTTGGAGGTCCCAATTCCTCCTGCTCGTTGTGAGGTGTAATTCACAACTCCCGGATTGAGCGTTATCAACTGATCGTAACTGCGGCCATTCAGCGGAAGTTCCTTGACCTGCCGCTCGCCGACCAGTCCCGAAATATCCTCCGTCGAGACGGTGACCAAGGTAGGCGCGGATTCCACTTGCACGGTCTGGCGTACATCACCGACTTGAAGCACCAGCTCCACTGTATCTCGCTGGCCGACTACAACTGAAATGCCGGTCTTTACTTCGCTGCGAAAGCCGGACTTTTTCGCCCGCACCTCGTAACGACCCACGGGAAGCGAGGCTGCGTCGAAGCGTCCCGCTTCATCCGTGACTAGATTGCGCTCCGCTCCGGTTTCCAGATTCTTGATGCGAATTGCCACACCCGGGACGGCCCCTCCGGACGAGTCGCTGACGGTGCCCTGGATAGAAGCGTCGCCTTGCGCGAAGCTAGTAATCGCAAAGCCCGCGCACAACGCAAGGACCAAAGTTCCGGACCAGAAAAGATCTACTAAATGAAAGTCGCTAACTCTTCGAGAACTCATCTTTTTTTCTCCCCCGATAGATCTGACTTGCCGGGCCCACGCGGTGCGTTGGCCTTGAAATGTTCCACGAAAAGCGCTGTGTCAATCCCGCCAGCGTTTAGGCGAACGAATCAGGTGGGGTCAAACAACAAGGACAGCGACAAATGACTGCGGGCAAAACAAGGAGCGGTCTTACGACTTCCTTTGACAATGCAACTGGAAGGAATTCCTTTGTGGAAAAACGTTCGCTAGCGTGCATGGCCAGTATCTGCCCTTGCAGCGATCTTGGCGACATCCGTAGCGTGCCTTGCGGCCAGCGTGCGGCTTCCGGTCCACACAAGCTGCAATCCCGCAAATATGGCCACCATGGCAACCGCGGTCTTCAGTTTGTTTGCAGGAACTCTCCTCGCCAGCAAGCACCCGAACACCACACCCGGAACACCGCCTAGAAGAAGCTGAAAAAGTATCGGCATGCTGATCGAACCAAAAGTCCAGTGAAAAGCACTGCCTATGACTGCCAATACCAATCCGAAGAGCAAGTCCGTTCCCACAACTTGCGAAGGCGTCATTTCTGAATAGTTCAGGAGAAGAACCGTTCCGAGTGCTCCAGCACCTGCGGACGAGAATCCCGATTCCACTCCAATCGGCAGAGCGAGCCAGGGAAGCCAGCGATGGTTTTTTCCAGCGAACGCGTGATTTTGCACTCGCCTGATGAAGGTCACGCTCGATGACGCTGCCAAGAGAACACCCAGCAGCAGGATTACAACTGGGTTTCCCGCATCTCGATTCAACCAACGAAGCGCCCAAGTGCCCACAAGGAGACCTGGAATCGCTCCTTGCAGCAGAAGCCAAAGGTAACGCGAATGAATCTGCTTCCCGAGCAAATAGAATGGGGCAGCAATCAATCGAAGGACACCGGCAAACAAGAAAGCCGTTCCGACGGCTTCCCCCGCGGTTAGTCCGGCTAGCAGCACTAGCGCAGGAACGGTGAAGCTGCCGCCACCGATTCCGGTCAACCCGACAGCTGCGGCAATGAGGAATCCAATGAGGAAGTTCATGTTGCAGCCCGCGTGGTGAAGGTGTGAATTCCGCACTCGAGCTTCGTTCCACCCCATCGGCCGGACCTGGGATTATTGGGATCAGATGGTAAAGCGGTACACGGCTGGCATCCGATGCTCAAATAACCTTCGTCGTATTGCGGCAGATAGGGGATTCCGTTGGTATTCACATAACGCCACACCTGCTCCCAATTCCAGTCGGCGAGCAGGCTCACTTTCGACAAGCTTTTGCCAGTTGGCAGGCGGTGCAGCTCGACTTTCTTCAAGTTTTTTCGTGTCGGCGATTGCTCGCGGCGCAATCCCGTGAACCAGACGTCAAACGGTTCAAGCGCGCGCATTAGGGGCTCGACTTTGCGCAGTTGGCAGCACTGCGTGGGTTCGCTGCGGTACAGAATCCCAAACGCCGATTCCTGCTCCGCGACCGTTTGCGCGGGAAGCACGTTGACCAGATTGAGCGACCACTGCGTCGTCATTCGATCGCGAAATTCGTAGGTTTGCGGAAAGTGATAGCCCGTATCGAGAAACAGCACGCGCAAGTCCGGTATTCGATTTCTGAGGAGATGCGCCACAACCATGTCTTCCGCCTGAAAGCTGCTGGTCAGGCAAAAGCGTGCGTTTTGGTTCGCCGAGAGGACAAATTCCAGCGCTTGCTCGGGTGCGAGGCTTTCCAATTCCTCGGCCGTCTGCTCAATTGTTCTTTCCATTGGGCGATCCACTTCCATCTAATTGACCTCTTCTTGATTGTTTTGCGGCTTGACGAACCGCAAGGAATCCGCCAGCGCCAAAGCATCTCGAAAGACTTCTTCATCGGTGGCGTTTTCGTTCTTCCAGGACAGGTCGAGCAACCGCAGTTTTCCTTCTCCAGCGAGCCGACGTTTCGTCTCGGCGTCGAGGGCATCTCCAGAGTAAATAGAAATGGCTCCAATATTTTGCGTTGCGCGGATCGCCTCCAAGATCGTGTAGGGCAATGGTTGGCCGCCGTCTAGGTGCAGCACCTCGAATCCTTGCTCGAAGAGGGCGCGCTCCAGACGCGAGGCGAGAGCAGGTTGGTTCTCCAACAAGAAAGTGGCTGGATAGTGCCCGTGGCGTTCGTAGCGCTCCTGCGCACTGACACTTTTCTGGGCGATCTCCAGCGATGCAACTTTTAGTTCCCCTTGTCCTTGGCGGTCAGATAGATCTTCTTGAATCATCCCTGCCCCAACCGTGGCGTTGGAGATCGTATCGATCAGGATGAAACTGCCCGTTGCCCGATTGCTGGCATAAGGATCAAAGAAAAGCGGAACGTGAGTTTCAAATTCGACCGAGGCAATGTCGTTCATGTTCAGCTGCGCTGCCTGTTCCCGCTCGAGGGTATTGACGTTCACACGATGGCGAATCTGCAGCGCACGAATTTTTGTCTGGCGGGCCGTATGCTTCACCAGATAGGTCCGGCCCACTTCCAGCGGAGTCCCGTGCAGCCAAACCACCATGGCGCGGAATCTCCTCGACACTCGCGGGCCATTCTCGGGCGATACCAGCATGTCTCCGCGACTGAGGTCGATCTCATCTTCCAGCTGCACGGTTACCGACATCGGAGAAAACGCTTCCGGCAGCTCCCCGTCGTAGCTTACGATCGAGCGCACCCGGGTTCTCCGTCCGGACGGCAGCGCTAAGACTTCGTCGCCGGGGCGAATCACTCCGCTCGCGACGCGGCCAGCAAATCCCCGGAAATTAGCGTCGGGACGAATCACCATTTGTAACGGGAATCGCAGACTTTCGAGGGCATCGGCCGCAGGGACGGGAACTGTTTCCAGGTGTTCGAGAAGCGTTGGTCCCTGGTACCAAAACGTCCGCTCGCTGCGATCGACGACGTTGTCTCCCTCCAGCGCGCTGATGGGCACGCACTGGGTATGGGCGATTCCGAGTTGTCCTGCCAACTTCAGAAAATCCCGCTCAACTTTCAAAAACACATCTTCCCGGTAATCAACGAGATCCATCTTGTTCACGGCAGCAAGAACATTGCGTATCCCCAGCAGCGAAGCGATGAACGCATGACGCCGTGTCTGTGGAAGGATGCCCTTCGTGGCATCCAAAAGAATCACAGCAAGGTCCGCCGTGGATGCACCGGTGGCCATGTTGCGCGTGTACTGCTCGTGTCCCGGGGTGTCCGCGATGATGAATTTCCGCCGTGCGGTGGCGAAATAACGGTAGGCCACATCGATGGTAATGCCTTGTTCGCGCTCCGCGCGCAGGCCGTCCGTCAGCAGGGAAAAGTCGATCGGCCCCGAGGAGCGGTTGATGCGGCTTTTCTTCACCGAGGCCAGTTGGTCCTCGTAGACCGCTTTCGAGTCATGGAGCAGCCGCCCGATTAGCGTCGATTTGCCGTCATCGACGCTTCCTGCCGTCGTGAATCGAAGAAGTTCCATCTCCAGACTCTGCTCGAAGAACTCCCCAAGCCTTGCGCGCGGCTTATCCTGCGTCGTGGAAATCACTAGAAATACCCTTCCCGTTTCTTCAGCTCCATCGAACCCTCTTCATCGTGATCGATTGCACGGTTCTCGCGTTCCGAACGCCGGAACGAGATCATTTCCTCAACAATTTTCGCCACAGAATCGGCCTCCGAACGGATTGCTCCCGTGCACGGAACGCATCCGAGCGAACGCATACGGCACTTCAGCATTAGGGTCTTTTCGTGGGGCAAAAGTTCCTTTGCGCTGTGGATCAAGACAATCGAGCCGTTTCGCAGCACCACTTCGCGTTCTTTTGCGAAATAGAGAGGAACAATGGGAATATTTTCCGCCTGGATGTAGAGCCAGACGTCCAGCTCCGTCCAATTCGACAGCGGAAAAACGCGAATGCTTTCTCCCTTGTCTATCCGGGAATTGAAAATATTCCAGAGTTCGGGCCGCTGGTTTTTCGGATCCCATTGCCCCAACGGATCGCGAAACGAATAAATTCTCTCTTTGGCCCGCGATTTCTCTTCGTCCCGCCGCGCCCCTCCAAACGCAGCGTCGAAGCCCCCTTCTGCAAGCGCTTCGAGCAGCGATTTTGTCTTCAGCAGCCCACAGCACTTCTGCGTTCCCAACGAGAAGGGATTGGCTCCCGCGTCCAAGGCCGTCTGATTTTTGTGGATGATAAGTTGCGCGCCAATCTGCCGCGTGTAAGCGTCACGAAACTCGATCATCTCGGGGAATTTATAGCTGGTGTCAATATGCAGCAGGGGAAACGGAATCTTGCCGGGGAAAAACGCCTTTTGCGCCAGCCGCAGCATAACCGAGGAGTCTTTGCCAATCGAATAAAGCATGACCGGCCGAGCAAATTCAGCCGCCGCTTCGCGCAGGATGTGGATGCTCTCCGCCTCCAGCGCCCTCAGATGATTCAGTCGCCGCGGGACAAGCGTCGCCGGAGCCCCGCCGTTGGCGGACGCCGCAGCCGATTCAGAAAGCGAGACTTCCGATGTGTGCGCCATAGATCTCGGTTCAAAAATAAAAAACCCACCTGCCGGTGTATGCGGCGGTGGGTTGGCTACAATCTTGTAGTAAAAGGCTCTTTACAAAGCTGGCTTTTCACCCATACAAGACACAGCGGCCCTCGCCGTCATTTGCTGACGACAACAACAGGCAGCGGTCGTTGGAATAAAGCCGTTCACAAGAAACAATGATACCCAATAGCCTTAGACGTTTCAAATCACCTTTTCGCTCTCGAACTATCACTATTTTTGATGATTGAAACGCCAGTTCGGTTACCACGCGGGTTCAGGGAAAATTTTGGCCCTCGCGGGCTGTCAGATATCGTCATCGCAGCGAGGAGGCGGAAACTTAGAAGAAAGCCGCGGCTATTCAACATGACGGCTTATTGCTGCCGATCGGAAGCCCTGAGCTTTCTCAACGCCATGGCGGCCGAGTGCGACTTGCCCCAGTGGCACATCGCGTCCAGCAAAGGCCGCAGAGACTTTCCGAGAGGAGTAATGGCGTACACCACTCTCGGAGGCGTGTCCGGGTATACGGTACGCTCAACGACGCCCGTGCTCTGCAAATCGCGGAGTTGCTGGGAGAGCGTTCGCTGCGTGATTCCGGTAATGCCACGCTTCAGTTCGGAGAACCGCTTGGTGCCTTGGAAGAGTTGCTCGAGAACAGCGGCTCTCCAGCGTCCACCGACAATACGTGCCGTGGTTTCCACGGGACAGAGTTCCGGAACTTTGGCCATGTTGGACCTAGTGGCATATTGTATACCAGGTAGTGTCCAGGTGCCACGTATTTCGATGTAACCATGCCCTTCCTTTCTTCATCTATCTTGACCACGAAGATATCGCGGCTGGAGTTGTAAGTAGGACGTTGAGCTCCCAGCACCAATCGTCGAAATCGGAACGAGAAGCCAAGAAAACGACCCGGGAGAGGCAAATGCAACTGGGACCAACCAACCAATGGAAGAGTAACAACCACAGCACCGCGGGGCCACGGCTGATACTGGCCATCGGCCTAGCGACTCTTGCCGGCCTAAATGCCGGGTGTTCCAGCTCAGCTCAACCCAAAGCTCCAGCGCCAGCGGAAGTGAGTGTCGCGGAAGTTGTCTGCAAGCAGATAGGCGACAGTGACGAGTTCACCGGCCGACTTGAAGCAGTGAACGCGGTCGAAGTTCGCCCACGTGTTTCCGGCTACCTGCAGAGCGTGCATTTCAAGGAAGGCGCGATTGTTCGGCAAGGCGACCTCTTGTTTCAGATCGATCCGCGTCCCTTCCAGGCGGAAGTGGACCGCCTAAAGGGCGATCTTTCACAGGCGAAAGCTCAACGTGCGCGAGCGCAAAGCGATTTCGAGCGTGCCGAACGCCTTCATAACAATGATGGGATGTCAGCCGAAGAGTACGACCGGCGCGCCGCAGTTCGCAACGAAGCCGAAGCTCGCATCGCGTCCACGGAGGCGGCACTTCGCGGCGCGGAACTCAATCTGGAGTTCACGCGGGTCACGGCTCCGATTACAGGTCGCGTGGGACGGGCGGAGATCACAGAAGGCAATTTGGTCGAGAGCGGCGTCGCTCAGGTCAAGCCCTTGACGACTCTGGTTTCGCTCGATCCGATCTACGTCTACTTCGATGTGGATGAGCAGACCTACCTCAGGTATGCCCGGCTGACGCAAAGCCACGGGACAAGTTCGCACGAGCTGCGCAGTGCAGCGCAGTTAGGTCTGGCGGACGAAGACGGATTTCCCCACGCCGGCCAGGTGAGCTTTATCGACAATCAGGTCAGCTCCTCGACAGGCACGATTCGCTTGCGGGCCACTTTCGCGAACAAGAATTTGGCTCTAACGCCAGGGCTTTTTGCGAGGATTCGGTTGCAAGGAGGCGGGGTGCACGGTGGCTGCCTGGCAAAAGACGAGGCGGTCGTTACGGACTTGAATCAAAAGTACGTTTTTGTGCTCGGCAAGAACAACACGCTCGCGTATCGCCCCGTAAAACTCGGCCCGATGGCGGAGGGATTGCGTATCGTCCGTGATGGCTTGCACGAAGGTGACATTATCGTCGTAAGCGGCCTGCAGCGCGCGCGTCCCGGAGCCGCTGTCACACCCAAGAAGGTTTCCATGGCGACCCAATCGCACTCATTGAGTGAGACATCCACGCAGTCCGCCCTTGTGGGTCACGAAGAGAAGTCGCGCGAGCCGAAAGCACGGGAATAGTCCAGGACCGCCATGAATATCTCTAATTTCTTCATCAAGCGCCCCATCTTTGCCGCGGTAATTTCCATCATCATTTTTGTCATCGGAGCACTCGCCTATTTCCGCCTTCCCCTGAGCGAGTATCCGGAAGTCGTACCGCCTACTGTCGTTGTACGCACAAGCTACCCGGGTGCAAATCCCACTGTCATTGCGGACACGGTGGCCTCGCCTCTGGAACAGCAGATCAATGGCGTCGAAGGCATGCTCTACATGTTTTCGCAAGCCACAGCTGACGGCGTGATGACTCTGACCATCACCTTCGGACTGGGCACCGACCTCGACAAAGCGCAAGTGCAGGTGCAGAACCGCGTATCGCAGGCGCTGCCGCGATTGCCGCAGGAAGTGCAGCGCCTCGGCGTAACGACGGAAAAAACCTCACCGGATTTGCTGATGGTTGTGCACCTGGAGTCTCCGGACAACCGTTACGACATGTTGTACCTGGCGAATCTCGCCATTCTCCAAGTCAAGGACGAGTTGGGCCGCCTCCCTGGCGTCGGAAACGTACAGGTCTTCGGCGCGGGCGATTTCAGCATGCGCGTATGGCTCAACCCTAACAAATTGGCCTCGCACAACCTGACGGCAACGGACGTGGTCCAGGCGATTCGCGAGCAAAACGTGCAGGTCGCGGCGGGTGTGCTTGGTGCTCCGCCGACGAATACAGGAAGTACAGCGTTTCAATTGCTTGTTAACACGCAGGGGCGCCTCACAACGGAGGAAGAATTCGGCAACATCATTGTGCGGGCCGCCAAGGATGGCCAGATTACGCGCATCCGCAATCTGGGCCGCGTCGAACTGGGCTCCAGCACGTACGCACTCAGAAGTCTGCTGGACAACAAGCCTGCCGCAGCTCTACCCATCTCGCAGCGGCCGGGTTCGAACGCACTCGAAACTTCGCAACAGGTGCGCGACACGATGGAACGTCTCAAAAAATCCTTTCCGGAAGGCGTGGATTACAAAATCGCCTACGATCCGACGGTTTTCGTGCGCGAATCGATTCAAGCGGTCGGACATACTTTTGTTGAAGCTCTGATCCTGGTCGTGATTGTGGTGTTGGTCTTCCTGCAAACGTGGCGCGCGTCCGTCATTCCGCTGCTGGCGCTTCCGGTGTCCCTCGTTGGAACATTTTCGATCATGCTGGCCCTGGGCTTTTCGCTGAATACGTTGTCGCTGTTTGGGCTGGTGCTGGCGATTGGGATCGTCGTGGACGATGCGATCGTCGTGGTCGAGAACGTGGAGCGAAATATCGAACTAGGACATGAACCCCATGAAGCCACGCGCCGCGCGATGGAAGAAGTCAGCGGTCCGATCGTGGCCATCGCTTTGGTGTTGTGCGCGGTTTTCGTTCCCACGGCGTTCATTGTGGGATTGTCGGGACAGTTCTACAAGCAGTTCGCCCTGACCATCGCTATTTCCACGGTGATTTCAGCGTTTAACTCACTCACGCTGAGTCCGGCTCTGGCTGCGTTGCTCTTGAAACCTCATGGGGCGAAGAAAGATCGTCTTACGCGGACGATTGATTTCGTGCTCGGCTGGTTTTTCAAGCTGTTTAACCGGTTCTTTGGCCGCGCATCGGGCGGTTATGGAAAGCTTGTGACGCACACACTGCGTTCCAGCGTGATTGCTGTTGTGGTCTACGCCGGCCTGGTCGGGCTCACTATTCTCGGCTTCTCGCGCGTGCCCGCAGGATTTGTTCCCACGCAGGATAAGGGATATCTCGTGTCGTTCGCGCAGTTGCCGAATGGCGCGACGCTCGATCGCACCGAAGATGTCATTCGCAGGATGTCTGACATTGCCATGAAACATCCGGGAGTGCAGAACGCCGTTGCATTTCCTGGGCTATCGATCAACGGCTTCACCAACAGCCCGAATTCCGGAATTGTATTCGCCACTTTGAAGCCTTCGGAGGAAAGAAATCGCCCCGAACTGACTGCGAACGCCATAGCCGCCGATCTAAACAAACAGTACGGCTCCATCCAGGAAGCGTTCATCGCTATTTTTCCTCCTCCGCCTGTCCAGGGTTTGGGAACGGTGGCCGGCTTCAAACTTTACATAGAAGATCGGGCCGGCATGGGCTTGGAGTCGCTCTACAAGGAGACGACTTCTACGCTACAGAGAGGTAACCAAACTCCGGGGCTGGCCGCCGTGTTCTCCAGCTTCGATATCAACGTGCCGCAAATCGATTCGCATGTGGACCGCGAAAAGGCGAAGACTTACGGGATTCCGCTCGGCGACGTGTTTGACACCATGCAGGTTTACCTGGGTTCGCTTTATGTCAACGACTTCAACCGTTTTGGCAGGACCTACCAGGTGAATGTGCAGGCGGAGTCGCCGTACCGGCTGCAGCCGGAAGATATCAGTCACCTTAGGACAAGAAACCTGGCCGGAGAAATGATTCCGCTGGGGTCGGTGGTCACCATTAAGCCGATTTATGGACCGGACCGCGTCATGCATTACAACGGATTTCCGGCGGCGGAAATCAATGGGGCGGCTGCGCCGGGATACAGCACGGGCCAGTCGGAGGGTGCGATCGCCAAGGTGCTGGACGATCAATTGCCAAACGGAATGAAATACGAGTGGACCGAGCTCACCTACCAAAAGATTCTTGCTGGCAACACGATGGTTTACATCTTTCCACTCTCTGTTTTTCTCGTGTATCTCGTGCTTGCCGCTCAGTACGAAAGCTGGTCGCTGCCTCTCGTGATCATCCTGATTGTTCCTATGACTCTATTTTCTGCGATCGCCGGGGTCTGGCTTCTAAATGGCGACAATAACGTCTTCACCCAGATCAGTTTGATTGTTCTGGTCGGACTGGCCTGCAAGAACGCCATCCTTATCGTGGAGTTTGCCAGGGAGAAACAGCTTCAGGAGGGCATGAACAGAGTCGATGCGGTGCTGGAAGCGTGCCGGCTGCGCTTGCGGCCGATCTTAATGACTTCTCTCGCCTTCACGATGGGCGTCGTTCCTCTGATGCTGTCTACCGGGGCCGGCTCAGAAATGCGCCGTGCTATTGGAGTTGCAGTATTTTTCGGGATGCTTGGCGTCACTGCGTTTGGCTTGGTGCTGACTCCGGTCTTCTACGTTGTAGTTCAGCGATTCGTGGAAGGGCGGGAGACCAAGAAATCGGCTGCTAGCGCAGGACTCTCGTCCAGTGCTTCGGCGGAGGCCTAAGCCGATGCCGACACGCTTTCAAAAAACCTGCCCTCTGTTCGTCGCGCTGCTGCTGGCAAGCGGATGCGCGGTGGGCCCGCACTACAAATCGCCGCAGCCTGCCGCCGTGAAATACCACGCAGCAGACGTGCACCTGGAAACGGAAGCGCCGTTCGATTCGCGTTGGTGGAAGCAGTTTGAAGATCCGGTCCTCGATTCGCTTGTAGACCGGACACTCACGTCAAACAACAGCATTCGAATCGCACGCGCCAGACTCGCCGAGTCTCGCGCTGTCTTCGATGAAAGGAAGCTGGACCGCCTGCCTACGGTGCCCGTCGCCGCGTCCTACCAGTACAGCAAACAGGAGATTCCCGGCTTCGGGGACCAGCGTCGCACTACCAATACCTTTAGCGCCGGGTTCGACGCTTTCTGGGAAGCGGACCTGTTCGGAAGGGTTAGCCATGGAGTCGCGGCAGCTCGGGCCGAGAACCAGGCCTTCGAGGCCGACCTTCACGATGTGCAGGTCAGCGTGGTTGCTGAACTCGCTCGCAACTACTTCGAGCTGCGGGGCGCACAGTGGCGCCTCGCCGTGGCCGAGCGCAGTCTCACGAACCAGCGCGAGACGCTGCGGCTGACGCAACTCCGCCGGGACGCCGGTGTGGGTGAAGAACAGGATGTTGCGAGTGCCGCCGCCCGCGTTGCAGCCATTGAGTCCACCATTCCATCCTTGGACTTTGATGTGTCCCGCGCGGAATACCGATTGGCGGTGCTCACCGGGAGCCGCCCTGGCGAACTCAATGCGGATCTCGCACCTCGTACCTATCCAGTGATCGCAAAGGCTCTGCCTATTGGCAACCCTGGCGACCTGCTGCAGCGCCGGCCCGATGTACGTTCCGCTGAACGAAGGCTGGCTGCAGCCACGGAGCGTCAAGGAGTTGCGGTCGCAAGTCTGTTTCCCCAGGTCAGCGTTTCGGGGTTTCTCGGATTCCTGGCTGGGCGAGGCAGCCTGTTTTTTACCGGAGACTCGCGAGCATGGTCTGTATCACCTGGCTTGTCGTGGTCTGCATTCGATTTAGGGCGTGCACGTGCTCGCGTGCGTGGGTCGAACGCCGCTACGGAAGAGACGCTGGCCTTCTATGAAGAAACCGTGCTCCGCGCCCTGGAAGAAACGGAAAATGCGTTGGCGAGTTACCATGCACAGCAAGCACGACTCATCAAATTGAACGATCAGGCTCGCGAGAGCAAGCGTGCCGCCGACATTGCCCGCCTGCGCTATCGCGAAGGAGTAGTTGATTTTCTCTCGTTGCTGGATGCCGAGCGGACCCAGTTGCAAGCCGAAGATGCTGTCGCCGAAAGCGAGAAAGATGTCTACGTGGCGGTAATCGCCCTTTATAAGGCGCTCGGCGGAGTACCGAGCTGAGTCGAGTCGAGTCCTCCTCTCCATCTCTTTTTCTTACGCGAGATGTATTCGGCCTTGAAGGAAGACCTTCCAGCTAGGCTTGCCGAAGCCGAGCGGGTGGGCTACGGTTTTGTTTTGCACAAGGAAGTTGTTCCAAATGTTCCGAGGAAAAAGCAGCCTCGGAGCATTCGAAAAGTTCCTGCAACTGGTATACTGGTCAGCAGGATGAAGGAAACGGGGGGCGTGTAGCTCAGCTGGGAGAGCACCTGCTTTGCAAGCAGGGGGTCGCCGGTTCGATCCCGGTCACGTCCACCAACCGGCCTCGGGGTCGCTTAGTCGCGTTGGCTCTTCGGTTGAGGCGGGTTGGCGGAGCGATCGGCGAGATTTCGCCGCATTTCTTCTACGTCACTCGTCTCCCTCTCCAGACGCGTGAACGAATCCAGAGCCTTGCGGCTATCCTCCCCTTTGCCAAGCCGTCGATACACCTGGGCCAGAACGTAATAATACGAAGACGCTCGAGGATTTAATGAAATGGCCCGGTTCAGAGCATCGACAGCATCAATCAGTCGTCCCTGGGCCTCCATCGCTTTTGCCTGCTGGAACCAGGCGCCATCAGATTTAGGATCGAGCTCCCACGCCGCGTGGGCATACGAGAGAGCCTTTTCGGAATCACCCTTCCGATTGTAAAAGGCGCTGAGGTTCACATGCGCCGACACGAACTTCCCTTTCCGCGCCTCGTTGATCGCAATAGCTTTCTCATAACTCGTGACAGCTCCGGCCTCATCGCCCAGAGCCTCCTGAGCAAAACCCAGAGCATCCAAACTTTCCGCGTACGAAGGGTCGATACGTAGTGCGGTTTCAAATTCCTTTCGCGCAAAGCTCCAGATATCCTGGACGGAAAATAGTTTGCCCAAGTCGAAATGCAACTCAGCGGAATGCGGGTTATACCGGATTCCCTGCTCGAACTCCGTCTGGGCGGCGTTGAATTTTCCAATAAACATCAGATCGCGGCCGAGAATTTTGTGCGCCTCAGCATTTTCAGTGTTGAGTTGCAGCGATTTCGCGAGCGCCTGAATGGATTCACCGACCTTTCTCTGGGCGAACAGGCTGTAACCCAAGGCATACCAACTCCAAGAGGATTTCGGGTGCTCTTTGACATAAGCACCAAGGAGCGGCTCAACCTCTTGGAATCGCCCCGCTCGGATGTAGCCTTCGAACTCGGCGATGCGTTGGGGGTCGTCCGCAGTGGCTTCGTCCTTGGAAAGCGCCTGGACTTTTTCTCTGGCGAATACGTCGCCGGGATTGAACTCGACTGCCTTTCGGTACGCCGCGGAAGCACCTTCGGCATCGCCTTCTTTTTCAAGAACGACTCCCAAAAAATGCTCGGCGTCTGAAGACTCGGGCTGGAGCTCCAGCGCATGCCGAAATTTGGCAGCGGCTCGGTCCAGCTCACCCTTGTCCAGCGCGACACGGCCCTCGGCGATATCCAGGTCAGCGTTCTGCTTCCGGTCGTCGGATGAAGCCAACTCGCGGCTCTTCTGCAACTCAGACGCAGCCTCATCCTTTCGTCCTGCCCTCGCCAGAGCCAGCCCAAGCTGATAGTGCGCCCTGGTACTCTGTGACTCAAGCCGCACTGCTTCTCGAAGTTCCCCGATAGATTCCTCTACTCTCCCGTCGCTGAGAAGTGCCTTACCCAAATTGAGGTGCCCAGGTGCAAAGGTTGGCTCGGTCACGATCACTTTGCGCAACTGCTCGATTTCTTTGGCCGGCCCATAGCTCGGGTCCGCACCGTAGGCCACCGCTAGATTGAATTGCGCTTTCAACAGTCCGGGCGCGAGCGCTACGGCCTTCTTGAGCTCCAGTACGGCCTCTTGACTGTCAGTGGAAATGAGGGTTGTGCCAAGATTCGCGTGCGCGTCCGCAAAATCGGGCCGGATGCGCAGAGCCTCGCGAAACTCAGCGATAGCTGCTTTGTCCTCATTGCTCTGTGCTAGCACCAGCCCTATGTTGTTATGGGCATCTGCGAAATCCGGCCGCAGCCTCACGGCCTCGCGGAACTCCGTCAGAACCTCCTTGCTGTCTGCACCCTTGCGCCCGAGCAAGAGTCCGAGCGTGTTGTATGCTTCGGCGCGGTCCGGCTTCGCTGCCAATGCTTCGCGAATGCCTGCTACCGCCATGTCCCAATCGGGAGTGGGACCGGATGAAGAGGGGATATTGAGTCCGGCCTCGAATTGCGCGAGCGCTTTATCGAGATCGCCCGTGCGAAGATAAATAGTTCCGAGGTCAATGTAGGTGGCTGGGAAGGACGGAAGGAGCGCAATCGCGCGTTGCAGGTTCCGTCGCGCGTTCTCTATTTGACCTGTTTCGCGTAGGGCGGTTCCGAGAAAGGCATAGGTAGCGCCTGCAGCGGGATCAAGTCGAACGGCTTCTTCCAGCTCGGATATGCCTTTGGTTTTTGAACCGCTGTACCACAGCGCAACGCCAAGATTATAGTGCGAGTCAGAAAGATCCGGCCGCAGCGCAACGGCGCGCTCCAAGTGGACCAGTGCCGAAGGCAAGTCTCCTTCCTGGCCCAATATAAAACCGAGCAGATTCTGAGCCTCGCCTTGACCATCATCTTTACTCAGGGCTTCGCTGAGTAGTCGTTCGGCTTCTTTCAGGTCACCCCGCGCGGCGGCCTGCTCTCCACGCTTATAGAGGTCGTCCGCCAGACTGGCCTGAGGCTGGCGTGGCTTACGCAGCGACGCGGCCTGCTGTTTCAACGCCATGCTAAGTGCGTAATAAGCTTCGTGGAACTCCGGATCGATGCGCACCACGTTCTCAAACGCCTCGATTGCGCCGGGGAGGTCCGCGCTCTGTTGTAGCGTCTGGCCCAATACATACTGAACATTGGCGTTGTTCGGCTCGCGCTGGGCGACACGCCGCACATGCACAAGAGCGCCCTTGGCATTGCCTGTTTCCCTAAGAGCGACGCCCAGATTCATGTGTGCCACTAGATTGTCCGGCTCAAGCGCGAGGGCTTTTTGAAAGATCACAACCGCTTCGGCCATGTCGCCATTCTTGGCTAACGCCGATCCCAGGTTGGTGTACGCGCGCGTGTATTTCGGGTCAAGCGAAATGGCCTTTCTGAATTCGGCGACGGCGCCGGGCAAGTCGCCTTTCTCTAGTCTAGCGACACCCAGCCAGTTGTGTGCTTCGGCGGAGGCGGGGCTTATCTTCACCGCGCTCTGGAAGGCTTCGAGGGCATGCGGGTAATCGTTCCTGTCCCAATACGCCAGGCCAAGCGCGACGTACAGCTTGGGGCTGTCAGGATGCTGTTTTATCTCATCTTGAATCTGACTGACCGATGCCGGCGCACTTTTACTTAGCTGTGCCCGTCCAGACAGAATTGAACCAGCAATGAAAACGATGAGGCCAAGGGTTCGATTCGCTTTCGCGCGCCTGTTCATCGATCCGGGTCCAGGTTTGTCTTACCAAACCGACGACTGTTTGGTCAACGTAGTGTACCTCTTTCTCCCTGGGAACAGTTGTCAGGCAAAGGCATGAAATAAGCGAGTTCCCTAGTCCAGTCGTCCGAACCGTGTTAGCCTGCTTATTTAGTATGAGTCTATGAATCAGTGCGGACCAAAGAGCAAGCCTTGAATATTCATGAGGTCGCCAGGCGAGCCCGGGTGTCCACGGCTACTGTGTCTCGCGCCATCAACCGGGTTCCAACAGTTAATCCGAAACTGGCACAGCGCGTCTGGAGCGCCATCGAGGAGCTCGGCTACTATCCCAATACTCAGGCGCGCGCCTTAGTGTCTGGACGCAGCAGGATCTTCGGACTCATTGTTTCGGAACTTACAAACCCCTTCTTCCCCGAAATCGTCCAAGTCTTCGAAACAATTGCAGTTCGGCATCATTACGAGATTCTATTAACCTCCACGATGAACGATCCCGAGCAAATGGAGAGTTCCGTCCGCCGGATGATCGAAAGGCAAGTCGAAGGCGTGGCGGTCATGACCTTCGGGATGGAGGAGGCACTGCTGGAAGATTTGAAGTTAAGGCAGGTTCCTCTCGTTTTTGTCGATGTTGGCCCGCGTCGTCCCCGAGTCAGCAATCTGCGGGTAGATTACTTGAGCGGCATTCGCCAGGCCGTTCAGCATGTGGCAGCGCTGAGACACGAGAGAATTGCCTTCATTACCGGACCTCATACACTCAAGTCAGCCATGGCCAGAAAGCAGGCCTTCTTGAAATCAATGAGCGAGATCGGACGAGACCAGGATATGGACCTGATCGTCGAGGGGAACCACACCATGGAGGGAGGCCGGCTGGCTTGCGGGCAATTGCTGGCGCGAGCCAAAAGACCGACCGCAATTCTCTGTTCAAACGATATGACCGCTATCGGAGTCATGCGGAAATGCTATGAAGATGGCATATCGATTCCGCGCGATCTCTCGGTGGTTGGATTTGATGACATCCGCCTGGCGCAATTCATGCTCCCGCCCCTCACGACGGTGCAAATGTCGCAGGCGGAGTTAGCGCGGTTGGCCTTCGACGCACTGCTCGCTGAAGTGGAACGTGAAGAACCACTCTCTGAAGGGTCTGAATATGTGTTGAAGACAGCGCTGATCACTCGTGAATCAACGGGTGTTTGCACCACACCCTAGAAAACGCTGTCCAAACTTGACACGCCTCGGTTTCACTCACGCCGACCACTGAATCACGGTGTATGACTGCGCAGGTACTTCAAACTTTGTTCGACTGCCAACCGTGGACGGTTTGCCAAATTCCTGCGGCGCCACTTTCCGCGGATTTTCGAAGGTGTTGAATGCCTTCAGATCGGTTCCGGTCAGGATCGAAGACGCAAGCACTTGTCCCGGCGCCTTGTCCTGCCAATTGATTTCGACGACGTGCGGCTTCGCAAGGTCACGATTTAAAACGAAAACCCCGACCTTTCCGTCCTGAGGATTAAGGGTCGCGGCTGCATCCACGTACGGAACCTGTCCCATTCGCGCAACTTCATAGGTCGGCGACTCCACCAAGGCAGTGAGCACAAAACCGCGAGCGTACTGAAGCGCCCAGTTATAGGGGTAGTAGATAGTCTGCCGGAGCAGACCGTTGGCATTGGTCGATATCGGCGCAATGACGTTGATTAACTGGGCCAGGCACGCGACCTTGACTCGGTTCGCGTTGCGCAGAAGAGAATTGAGCAGGCCGCCCACAAGCAAAGCATCCTCCAGGTTGTAGACCTCCTCGAGCAAGTGAGGCGCTTCCTGGTGATGTCCGTTCGCGGAATCCCCGCTCCGGGCCCGATACCACACGTTCCATTCGTCAAAAGACAACCACAATTGTTTCGGCGACCGCTTATGTCCACGCACGAGGTCACAAACCGCAACGGTCTCCGCGATTTGCTGTTCCATACTGAGGTTCATCGCAAGGAATTTTGAACTATCGCCGCCGGTGTCCGCTGGAGCATTGGTGAAATAGCGATGTAGGGAAAGACCGTCGACGTAGTCGTAGCATTGCTCCAAAACTTCGCGGTCCCACTCAAGATAGGTGGGCATGAAAGGGCCGCTTGATCCGCAGGCAATTAATTGAAGAGAAGGATCAACGTAGCGCATCTGCCGGGCGGCGTCCTGAGCCTTCATGCCATACTCAGTCGCGGTCATGTGGCCAATCTGCCAAGGGCCGTCCATCTCGTTACCCAGACACCAGCGCTTCACCTTATAAGGTTCGGCAACGCCGTGCTTGCGGCGCAGATCGCTCCATTTTGTTCCCTGATCCAGGTTGCAATATTCGACCAGAGCAGCTGCCTCTTCAGGAGTTCCAGTCCCAAGATTGAGGCCCATCAAGGGCTCAGTGCCAGTAGCCTTGCACCACGCCATGAATTCATTGGTGCCAAACTGATTGGTGTTGATTGCATTCCAGGCTTTGTCAAGCACACGGGGACGGCTTTCCTTGGGACCCACGCCGTCGAGCCAGTCGTAGCCCGAAACGAAATTGCCGCCGGGATAACGGACGATGGGAACTCCCATCTGGCGGATTTCATTGATGACGTCTTTGCGAAACCCGTTGGCGTCCGATAGCTTCGAACCGGGATCGTAAACGCCCTCGTAGATCGCACGGCCCAGGTGCTCGAGAAATGAGCCGAAAAGATTGCGGTCGAGCGGCGCTATAACGCGACGCGAGTCCACGTAAACACGGACGATATCGTCGGTGTTCGGCGACGGGGTTTGAGCGTGCCGCAAAGCGCCGCCAAATAAAGAACTCGCACCCCACGCCACTCCCGCGTTCGCAGCTTGATGTAAAAAACGGCGTCTGTCGGCGGAAAACATATGTGTATTCTCCTTGCAGGTGAGCGATGGTCCCATCCAAATTTTGCCGGTAAACGTTTACCACAGAGTTTACGGCCATGGCAAGGCAGATATCGCGGTCATCTTGCGCCGGCCAATCATGGAGCTGGCTCAATCGCCTTCAACGTCTGGCCAGCCTTGACGTTCTCGAATCTCTGGACAACTCCGGAGGGCCACCGGATCTCGACCAACTTCGCAATAGGATCGTCGCCCAGGCCTGCTATCAGCCGCTTGTCACTAGCTGAGAGATAGCCGACGGCTGTGTTGACGGTGAAATATTGAGCCAATCTAGACGCGGAAACGATTTTAACGCGGCAGCCTATGCCGTCACGGTTTGATTTCCTGCCGACGGTTTGTATCCCCAACCAGTTTCTGCGTTTCCCAACGTTATTTCGCAGCACGTAAGCCCATTGACCCACGTTGCTGACCACGATGTCGACATCACCGTCATTGTCGATATCTCCGAACGCCGCGCCACGGCCAGCCCACTCTTTTTGAAAAACGCCGCCGGCAAGCACCCTCACGAAATGGCCGGACTCATTTTTCAGCAGTAGCGGCGGTTCAAGGTATTTCATGTTGGGTGAGGTTTGTTCGATAGTGTCCATCACATGCCCCTGCGCAACGAAGAGGTCCTTCCAGCCATCATTGTCGTAATCGAAGAAGTGCGTGCTCCAACCAGAAAAAGCGAAAGTCGCGCTGCCCAGGCCAGACTGGTTGGTCGCATCCCGGAAGCTGCCGTCGCCGTTGTTGTGAAAGAGGTGATACCGCTCGTTGGAAAGATCTGTGACGACAATATCCGGGCGACCGTCATTGTCGAAATCGCTGAAGTCGGCGCCCATCCCGGCGAACGTTTTGCCGTCCTCATTGTAGGCAACGCCTGCGGGCAGGCCAACTTCGGTGAACGTACCATTTCCGTTGTTGTGGTACAAGAAACTCGGCACCGAATCGTTGGCGACAAAAATGTCTGTAAATCCGTCGTCGTCATAATCGGCGAAAGACACGCCCAGTCCTTTGCCTTCGGGGTTGGCGATGCCAGCCTTCGCGGAAACGTCGGTAAACGTTCCGTCGCCATTATTGTGATACAGGATGTTGGTGACGCCCTTAAAATTGTCAGGGTGACAGTACGCGCGTAAGCCGGGTTTTTGTTCTCCGCAATAGCGGTTGTTCCGGAAGCTCCAATCCACGTAACGGGTCACGAAGAGGTCGAGCCTACCGTCATTGTCGTAATCGAAAAACCCGGCGCTTGCGCTCCATCCGCCAGCGGCAACGCCGGCCTGCTTCGTTACATCGGTAAACGTTCCGTCTCCGTTATTGTGGTAGAGCGTGTTGCCACCGTAGCCCGTCACGTAGATGTCTTCGAATCCATCGTTGTCGTAGTCGCCTACGGTTACACCCATTGTGTAATAATTCTGGGGCATTCCAGTGAGCCCCGCTTTTTCCGTGACATCTGTAAACGTGCCATCGGCGTTCTGATGATAGAGCCGGTTCCAGAACCTGCGTTCGGACTTGTCCGGGAGCTTGCCGTCCGGCATCGGAGCGTCGATCTTCGCGCCGTTGGTGAAGAAGATATCTAGCCGCCCGTCATTGTCATAATCCAGGAGGGCCACGCCTCCTCCCATGGTTTCCAGCAGGTACTTGTTGGAAGTTGCGGAGTTCTCTTGCTTGAAATCGACTTTTGCGGACTTAGTGATATCGGTGAACTGCACTTCGGGACCGGCGGTGACCGCGATCAGGTAGAAGAAAAAACCGGATGATACAGCCCAGCGGCGCGTGTTTGAACATCTCCGCATGGCATGCCTATCGAATCCTCCAGCTGCTAAGAATTCCTTCGTTTTCCTGCGAACCAAAAAGGTGATTGGCGTGCGAGTTCACAGAGCTCTCCTTCAAGCCGGCAGGCCACGCGACATCTGCGCAGTCCACTTCGTGTCGCGGTCCAGACCGACTCAGGATTCAGGCGGGCAGCCTATGCAAAGCTGTCTTCCGCTTCGGAATACCTGTGAGCACTCATGGCCAGGCTGCCCACGGGCCAGTATGATAACGCAGCATCGCGATAGCGCCGAAGCTAATCCTCCCAGGTTCGAATCGCCTCATTACTAATCAGGCAGGTCCCGCGTACCCCGAGCCAGATACGATCCGGTAGGGGATGAGCCGCTTCGCCCGTAAACGCATACTCTCCTTCCGGGGCACAACCGCCTCGGCAAGACGTGCCTTTAGATAGAACACTGCTTGCAGTGCCTGAAGCTACGCATCGGCCTGCTGGGTGCAAGCGGCTCTCAGCTCGGGTTTGGAGACGCCCTATGTGGGTTTCGTCCGAGCACTCAAATAAATTCTTAGTTTGTTCAAAAAATCTTCTTGACATCAGCCGTCCAGAGGAGTAAAAGTGCGGCAATGCTTTCGGGAAAACGTTTACTTGAGGGATCCGAAGTGTTTGGGGTGGACCTGAAATCTTGCGTAAAGTTCGATCGAAAGTCCGCTCGTCGGACCCTTCACACCGGATTGAGGTTGGGTGCTTGAGTTTGGGGGAGGCGCAAAGATGAAACGGCAATTAGCTCTCGTCGTGTTTTTTTTGTGTGTTTTGGTTGTGCTTAGCGGGCAGAGCCTATACGCCCAGCTGGCCGACCGGGCTGTGATTACGGGTCTGGTCACCGACGCATCAGGATCACCAGTTCCCGATGCAAAAGTCACGATCACGAACCAAGATACCGGCACGAAGACAGTGGTGGGGACGAACAGTGCCGGGAACTACAGCACGCCGCCGCTCATCTTGGGCGCGTACACGGTAGAGATCGAGAAAGAGGGTTTCAAAGTCTCCGCAAACCGGGGCATTGTGGTGACTGGCGCGCAGACCTACCGGCAGGATGTGCAACTCCAACTGGGTGCAGTGACCCAGTCCGTCACGGTCGAGGGCGGCGCCGAGCAGATCAATAGTGAAAACGCGACGGTGTCCCACACGATCGGCGAGACCTACTATCGCGACCTACCCGCGGCGATGGGTGCGGATATCCGGCTGGCTGAATCCCTGCTGCAACTGCAGCCCGGATTTACACCCATGCAGCCGAACGGTGACGCGATCTTCCGCGGCAGCCAGTTTACTTCCCGGATCAACGGTGGCCAAACCCTGGCCACGGAGAACTGGTTTGACGGCGCGGCTTTTGGCTACGCGGAAGGCCATCAGGGGACGCAGGAAAGTTCGGTACCGTACACCTCTGTACAAGAAATGACGGTCGTCGAGAACACCTTTTCCGCGCAGTACGGGCACACCAGCGGCGGTTTCATTACCTACACCACGAAGTCGGGCACCGACAAATTTCACGGGAATGTGTACAATTTCTTCAGCAACGACAAACTCGATGCAGGAAACTTCTTCTTTGCCGGTATACCTACAATCCCCAATAAGAAACTTCCTCTGACTCAAGATAATTGGGGGGCCGCCGTGGGCGGGCCAGTTCCAAAAATTACCTACGGGGGCAAAACGTTCTGGTTCTTCAACGTGGATGGATTGGACTACCACAGCACAGTCAACACTGGCTTTGTGAACACCCTGCCGACGCCTGCCGAGAGGCAAGGCGACTTTAGCGACCCGCGGATTCTGACGGGCGCACAGGCAGTGGACCCTGTCAGCAAACAGGCCATTTTTGACGCTCTCGGTCGGCCCATCTTCGTGGGCGAAATCTTCAATCCTGCCACCACGCGGCTGGTTAATGGTGTCCCTGTTCGCGATGGCTACGGCTTTGACCCGACCACGGGCCTACCGATTGCTGGGCTGGCGAACAAAATCCCCGCCGGCGACCCGCTGCGCAGTTCCCTGGCGGCATTTATGATTCCCAATATTCCCGCGCTCGATCGCAACACCTTAGCCGTGAACGGGTTTGGCGGGAGCTCGGATGACAACAATAAGATCAACGTGAGGACTTGGCTTTTCCGGATCGATCACACGTTCAATAACAAATTCTCGATGAGCAATACCTATTACCAGAACAACCGGCCGCGCATTGCGCACTGCGGAGGGCCGGAGGGCTGCAACACCGTGCATAACGGGATAACAGATTCTGCGTCCAACGACACCTACATCGGCCAGGGGTTCTTCCAGCGCATCACCAACCATTTCGAGCACCTGCAGATGAACTGGGTGATCAAGCCGAACCTCTTCAATCACACCACGGTGGCCTACGACCGCTGGCACATGCAGGGTAGTCAGTTGGCTGGTGGAGTAGGCTGGAATCAGAAGCTCGGGCTTGGCTTGCCAAACCAGCCAGTATTCAACAAGGCTATCAATTTTTGGACGACGTCACATGGATTACTGGCAAACACACCCTCAAGGCCGGGATCGAATACCGTTATATGACTTTCCCGCAAACCGGCTGGGCCGTGAACACCGGAGGCAGTTTTAACTTCAGCTCCAATGAAACTGCAGGCTTTGATGCAACCGGCGCCAACAGAAGCGCCTTTACCGGGGACGGCTTCGCTTCTCTTCTATTGGGACAAGTTGATAACGCCAATTTCAATATCCCGTTCAACTATATGCCGAAGCAGAAATACTCTTCGCCGTGGATCAACGACGACTTTAAGGTAACTCCCAAGCTCACCCTGACCTTTGGCCTGCGATTTGATTGGCAGGGCGGGTTGTACGAACAGCACGGGCGTTTCTCAACCTTCGATCCCACTGCCCAGAACCCCGTCGGTCACCTGGGAGCAACGATCTTTAACAGCAGCAAGGCCAATGGCAACAGCAGTTGGTCCACGGGCCCACGCTTCGGCTTTGCCTATCAGATCAAGGAGAAGACGGTGATTCGCGGCGGCTACGGGATCTACTATGCTGGCGCGCCAGCCGACTCCTGGGATCCTTACCCCGTGGACGGTTACCAAACCAATCCGGTGGCGCCAAATAATACAAATGGGTTATACCCAGCTTTTTACTTCCAAGGAACTGGCGGTTGTCCCACCGTTTACAGCGGTTCCACCTCGAAGGTTTCTTGCGGATGGCCGGCAGGCCTTATCGCCGCCCAATCGCCACCTCAACTGCGAGCTGACGTAGCGAATGGCGGAAATCCTGTGGGCGTGGACCCGAAAACATACACCCAGCCCCGGTATCAGAATTGGTCGATCTCGTTCCAGCGCCAACTTGGTCAAAACATGGCGATTGACATCGCGTACGTGGGTAACCACGGGACGCGACTGATTGATGGCCGTAGTTCCGCCGGAGTCTTTGACAATATGAACCCCGGGAGTGTGCTGGCGTTGGGCAGCGTTCTTACGAACGGGCATTTCAATAACGGTGTACCGGACGCCGCGGCAATTGCGGGTGGATTCACGACTCCTCCTTACCCGACGTTCACTGGAACAGTGGCCCAGTCTTTGAGAAGTTGGCCGCAGTATCACCAGATTAACTGGCGCTACTTCCCACTGGGCGAGAGCCACTACAATGCCTTGCAGGCGAGCTTTGACAGGCGCATGAGCCACGGGTTGCAACTCCGTGTTGCTTACACCTATTCCAAGCTGATGAATAACGGCTCGGAAACCGGGTTGGGATCCGGGGGACCTCCCGTGCAAAATCCCAGCGATATGCGTGACCTTTACACCGTCAGCTCCGATGATGTGCCGCATATCTTCACCTTCGGCTGGGTGTATCAGTTGCCTTTTGGCAAGGGAAAATGGATTGGCGGGAACTCGTCCGGCGTAGTGGACAAGGTCATCGGCAATTGGCAAATTTCAGGCATTCAGACCTACCAATCGGGGAGACCGCTCTCCATCACGATGGCAAACAACAGCCTTGGCGGGTATCTCTTTAACTATACCCAATATCCCAATAAGGCCGGCAGCAACGGGAAGACTGGAAACTTCAACGATCCCAATAAGGACACTTACCTGAACTCCGCGGCGTGGACCGACCCAGGACAGTTTGGCTTCGGTAACGCCCCCCGCGAGGATGCGAGCGTCCGCGGTTTTGGGTACCGCAACGAGGACTTCTCCATCTACAAGGACACGTACTTTAGTGAGGGCCGCTATGTACGGTTCCAAGCCGATGCCGGCAACGTTTCAAACCGGGTTTTCTTCTGCCCGGTGGGCACGGGATTAGGCAACGCCAACTTCGGGAAAACGGGCAGCCAGTGCAATGTCCCGAGGCGCGTGCAACTAGGGTTGCAGATCTTTTTCTAGACCACCCCAACACCCTCGACCACCCGTCGGTGGAACGGCTGCACTCCGCGGCCTTCCACCGACGAGTTATTTGGAGGCCAGTGAGAGAGTGAAGCCTTGGGGACTCATGCGGGTACCCGACGCAAAGTGCTCAGGACAACGATTTCAGTTAACCCCCATCCACAGGAATGCTCGGCCCTTTAGAATCAATCAGTTACGAATTGTAAATTTTGTAAGCCCTTTGTTTTGATATTCATGCAAAATGGGGGTGTGTACCCACCTAACTCTTGCCATCACATACGCTCTCGCAAGTCTGCTTGGCGCTGCGACTGCCCAACAGACATAAAGACAAAAACGCGTAGGAGCGATTGGTGTCGATGAAAGTTCTTCGGGAGGAGATATGATTGTAAGAGGTCCAGCGGACTACTTCACGGCCCTAATATACAAGGACAGTGATCACGGTGTCAACAAAAACTTTTAGAAATCGGCACTCCCCTCCGGACGAGCTGAGAACCGACCGGCGGGAAGCGCACGGGTGGTTCTATCGCTTGCCAAATTTGTCGTGTCGAATTATGCCGTGGCCTTCCTGGACCACTAGCAGTTGATTCGCGCTGACATTCTTGAACGATTCCACCAGACCCAAAGGCCATCGGACTTCAACCAAGTCCGCTTGGCCGGCCCGGCCGAGCCCAAAATGCAGGCGGAAGTCATTTTGGGACATGTAACTGGAACCGCTCATTACCTCATTGATTTGAGAGTGTTGGCCAGTAACCACTCGCACGCGAGCGCCAACGGCGCTGCGATTGGACCTGGTACCGATGCATTTGACTTTTAGCCAGTTGTTCTTTGAGCGGCAATCATTGCGGAGCAGGGAGGGAGCCTCGTTCATGTTAATCACTGCGACGTCGACGTCTCCGTCGTTGTCAAAATCTCCGAATGCAGTCCCCCGGCTGCTGTGCGGCTGAGTTACGCCCGGCCCGCTGCTCGAGGTAACATCTAGAAAGCTCCCTTTGCCGAGATTCCTGTATACAGTCTTTGCCTGCTTGAATGTGACGTGCAACTTCCGAGTGTCGACTTCCGGGAAGACATGGCCGTTCGACATGAAGACATCCGCCCAGCCGTCGTTGTCGAAATCGAAAAGGCCCACTCCCCATCCGAGATACTTCGTATTGACGCCCAATCCAGCCTGAAAGACCGCGTCATAAAAAGTGCCGTCGCCGTTGTTATGGTATAGATTTGCGGTCTGGTCGGAGTAGTTTGTCTTAACGATATCGAGCCAGCCGTCGCAGTCGTAATCGCCGATTCCAACTCCCATCCCTCCCTGCGGGGTCCCATTCTCATTCAGCGCGCAGCCCGCGTCGGCGCCTATCTCTTGGAATGTCCCATCTTGATTGTTGTGGTAGTAACGGCTTGGAACGGAGTCGCACGCGACGTAAATGTCCGGCCAACCGTCGTTGTCAAAGTCCGCCGCACACACTCCAAGTCCATAAGAGCCCAAGGGTACCCACTGATCGCTGACAACTATCGGCGCCACCGGGCCGCGCGGGACCGACACACCCGATCGCTCGGAGACATCTTCAAACGTTCCGTCGCCGCGATTGTGGTACAAGATGTTGGTTCCGCCGCTTATCCCCTGCGGCCCGCACCCGACGGACAGGCCATAATACCTGCAGTATTGGCTCTCTCCGGGCTGCGGCGCCATTCGAGGATCGAAATTCACATAGTTTGCAACAAACAGGTCAAGGTGGCCGTCACGGTCGTAGTCTACGAAGCAGCAACCGGTGTTCCATCGCGGAATTGCACTGTTTTGCACCAGGCCGGACTTTTGGGTGACATCGGTGAAGGTCCCATCTCCATTGTTGTGATAAAGGACGATTCCGCCCCAATAGGTCACGACCAGATCGTCGTATCCGTCGTTGTCATAGTCTCCGACGCAGCACCCCTGACCCCATCCCGAGCGAATTAGTCCAGCTTTCTCCGTTACGTCGGTAAAGGATCCATCGCGGTTATTGTGAAACAAGGAGTTGGAAGGCTGATGTTGCGGCGAGATGCCTTCAAATCTCGTCCCGTTGACCAGGAAGAGGTCCAGCCAGCCATCGTTGTCGTAGTCGAAAAGAGCGATGCCACATCCGACTTCCTCCAGGAGCCAGCGCTTATGCGTGATCCCGCCAAAAGTGTTGATAGCTCCGCCCAAACCAGCCTGAGCGGCCATGTCTGTGAAATAAAATCCCGCCCCACGGTCAGGACCACTCACGGGTTTTCGACTGGCAGGTGACGCCGGGGGTCTTTGAAGTGCCGCCGCGTCACGCAGCCCTGTGAGCAGCACAGACGCGGGCACCACGGAGCCCAGCCAACCAAGTTGCCGAAGAAAGTCACGCCGTGATCCCGAGAGGTTGCTACCTTCGCGATGGCTCATTGGATCAGTCGGGTAACAGCAATCGGAGCTTCAAGTCGGTCTGCGAACTCCGCTCGGCTTCAAGCTTGCGTGACTCGGCAAACTGATTCTCGGACTCGTCGGTTCTGCCTAGACGCCGGAGCAGCAAGCCGAGCTGATAGTGCGCTTGCACAGACCCGGGATCGAGCAAAATCGCGCGTTCGAGATCTTGCTGGGCTTCGCCGTAGTCATGCCGTCTCAAGAGTATGCTCCCCAACTTGACATACGAAGGCGCATGCTCGGGATGACTCCTGAGCAGGTCGCGAAACACGGTGACAGCCCGATCGTCCTGCCCAAGGGCATCATAAGTAAGACCCAAGTAGTAAGAAGCCGCAACCTGTTCGGGCTGCGCCTGCAGGCTTTGTTTGAGCAGGGACTCGGCCTCAGGGTACTTGCCCTGCAGGTAGTTCACCGCCCCGATGGAGTACTTCAGTACAGCATCATGTGGATGCTTTTGCAGAAGCCGCGCGAAAAGCGAGGCAGCCTTGGAGAGGTTGCCTTGAGCGACATAGGCAGAAGCCAAAACATAGACGTACGGGTCCCGATCGGGTTTCAGGGCGACGGCCTTGGTGAGCGCGGGCAAAGCATCCTCAAGCAGATTCCGCTGCAGGCACACTTTTCCGAAATCGAATAGGATTGCGGGATCTTCCGGATCCCGTTGTTTCGCCTTGACCAAGTACGCCAAAGCCTTCTCAGTATCTCCTTGGCGCTCCGCAATCTCGGCGAGGCCCTGGTCACAGGCCGCACATTCGGGGTTCAACTCCAACGCACGTTGCAAGTTCTGTTCTGCATGGTCCAGAACTCCCAGAGACAGGTAACTTTTCCCGAGCTTGAAGGCCAGCGTGGGAGAGGGATGGGCAGAGATCTTCGCTTCTTCGGCATCGAAAACCTGCTTCGCCTCAAGGGTCATGCCGAACATCGTCAAGACGTTGCCAAACTCGAGGGACGATTCGTCGGACGGCGCGGACAACTGCTGCCAGGTACGAACCAGATCTCTCAAGTCTTCCTTGCTTCCAAGCGCACCATAGTCCGTCGCCAGCATCAGAATACCGTCCTCCGACTCGCTCAGCTGGGCTACGATCGGGCCCGCCACGTCCAGTGATCGCTGATAGTTATGGAGAGATGCTTCCAGCTTGGCCAATTCAAACCTGGCGTTGAAGTTCCCAGGATCGAGTTTCAAGGCTTCCTGGAAACTGCTACGCGCCAAATCGGATTTGCCCTGCAACAGGTAGGCGTTCCCCAGACTGGTTCGGGCGCCCACCAACCTCGGATTAAGCGCTAAGGCCTGGGTCAAAAAGTTTGTGCTCTCTCGATATTTGCCTTCCTGCAGCCGAATCGTTCCAAGCATCGCCAGAGCCAACGCTCGCGTGGTCGGATTTCCCAGGGCCCGGCGCGCTTCGGTTTCCGCCTGGTCCATTTGTCCCTGGCTCAACAGCCGCGCCGCCATCTCAATATGGTTGAGTTGTGCCAAGCCGATGCTTGGCAAGATCAGAAGTGCAAGGCACAGCTTGTAACAGCGGAGTATGGGCCTAACCCGACAAGCGCAGTGCCGGAGGAACTCTGTGCGTTCGTCAAAACTGCGCATGTTTGTTCATGTTAGCAAGCTGCCACAACCGGGGCAACTTCTGAGACGACAGGCCAGCGTACGAACAATACGAAAGGATTGTAAGCATGCGTCCGCGGGTGTAAATTCTTTTGCCAACGCCGTGGGCGGTATTCTGCTGAAGTCGTGCAGTCATCCGGGAGCGCCACAGCTTAATGTTCAAGAAAAGAGGGCCGCACATCCGCTCGCGCCGTGCCTTCCTGAAGAGTCTGCTAGCTGCGCTCGTCACGGGCTATTTGCCACGCCCCCCATGGGCATACTGCCTCGCAGCACCTCAAAGCCGCGGCAGCTTCCCGTTTGAGCTTGTTCCGCCCACGGTGAGCGGGATTACGTGGGTACACCACAATGGGCGCTCCCCAGAGATGTACCTGCCGGAAACTGTGGGCGCCGGCTGCGCATTCATCGATTATGATAACGACGGCTGGATGGACATTTTCCTCGTCAACAGCGGCAAGTGTGATTTCTTCGATCCCCAGTCGCCCCTCCGCAACGCGCTTTACAAGAACAACCGTGATGGAACCTTCACTGACGTGACCGAAAAGGCCGGGGTCGCCAGCGGCGGGTATGGGATGGGTGTGGCGGTCGGCGATTACGACGGCGACGGCTGGCCCGACCTCCTCGTGACGCAGTACAACGGGGTCATTCTCTACCACAACAACGGTGACGGCACGTTCACCGATGTGACCCGGAAAGCTGGCCTGCCCGCCAAAGGCTGGGCATCGAGTGCGGTCTGGTTCGACTATGACAACGATGGAAAACTCGACCTCTTTATCTGCCGGTTTGTGGATTTCGACAAGTCCAAGAACAAGTTTTGCGGCAACCGTGAAACCGGTGACCGCTACTACTGCATCCCCCGCGTTTATGACCCTATGCCGAGCTGGTTGTTCCACAACAATGGCGACGGTACTTTTACAGACGTGAGCCAGGAGTCTGGTATCTCGAAGTCTTTCGGCAAGGCTTGGGGCGTCGTCGCCTGCGACATCAATAACGATGGGTACATGGATCTATTCGTCGCCAATGACACGGTGGCGAATTTTCTGCTTATCAATCGTGGCAATGGGAAGTTCGAGGAGATAGGCCTTCAGGCCAACGTGGGCTACAGCGCCGAGGGGCGGGCGCGGTCCGGAATGGGCGTGGACTCGGCCGACTACGACCAGGACGGCTGGATGGATCTGTTCGTGACTAACGTAGATCAAGAAATGTATTCGCTCTACCACAACAATCGCGATGAGACCTTCGACGATATGGCCATCCCTTTTGGCATCGGCAAGGTCACGCGCCTGATGAGCGGGTGGGGCGTGAAATTCTTCGACTACGACAACGACGGCACCCTCGACCTCTTCCTTGCCAACGGCCATCCTGACGACAAGATCCAGGAACATTCCAGCGAAGTGAAATACCGCGAGCCTATGTTGCTCTTTCACGGCACGGGCCGGGGATTCGAGAATGTGACGGCCGGCAGCGGCCCCGTTTTCTCAAAGGCGTACGCCGCACGCGGCATGGCGGTTGGGGATTTCAATAACGACGGCGCCCTCGATGTGCTGGTCGCAATCAACAACGGGTCACCTTTGCTGCTCAAGAATCAGGTTGGCCGGCTTAATCATTGGTTGGGCGTGAGGTTGGTCGCGAAGCGAACCAATCCCGACGCCGTGGGCGCGCTGATTACCTGGCAGGCCGGAGACCTGAAGCGGTCACACTTCAAGACGGGAGCGGGGAGTTATCTGGCCTCTCACGACCCGCGCGTGGTGTTGGGCATTGGCAAGCGCACACAGATCGACTGGGTCGAGGTCAAGTGGCCGCTGCCGAGCGGCCGCGTGGAACGCTTCACGAATCTCCCCCTCGATCAATACATCACGCTCGTGGAAGGGCAGGGTAACCCGCCGCGAAAATCTTGATCAGTTCGTTGCTGCTAGACCAGAGTTCCCTGGAGTACTTCGCGGAGGAGTTCCTGCTTTTGCGTTGTAAGTTTCTTGCCTTGGCTGGTGAGGTAAAAGACATCAATGGCCTTGTGGCCTTCCGTGTCGATCAATGCGACTTCGATGTTGCATCCCAAGCGTGCCAGTGCCGAACCGATCTCGTAGAGCAATCCCGGATGATCCTGGGTAACGATTTCGAGCAACGTGCTGTGCGCGGAGGAGGAATCGTCGAAGTTGATCCGTGTTTCGACGGTAACTTTCGGTGTGCGCCCGCGGCTGGCGGTCTCGCGGCTTTTCAAAAGCGGCTCTAGGGGCGCTTTTCCGCTCACAACGTCCGCGAGGCTCCTACGGAAGCGCTCGGTTTCACTGGGGTTTAGCTCCAGCGTACGATGCAGATCCGCGAAGTGGAACGTGTCCAATACCACGCCGGCAGCGTTCGCGAAGGCGTCCGCCTTGTTGATGTTCATGCCCCAGCCGGCCAGCACGCCCGAAATCGTCGCGAACAGCGCCGGGCGGTCCGCTGCTAGGAACGTCAAGGAGAACCCGTGGCGCGTGGCCAGGAGTTCCGTATGCACGGGATCCGTGCCCAGCTTCCGGTACAGACCAAAGTGCGCGGCAATCTCCGCCGCCGAATGCACCGCGAGATAACGCCGCGGGAATCCTTCGAGGAACCTCTCGATCTCTTCCAAGGTGGCGTCGCCCGCCTTCGCCTTCACGCGCTCAAGCAGTGAGCCTTCATCCCGCGCATGCAAGCGGTCGCGATCCAGGCTGCGGCTGAAGTGATTTGAAGTGGCCACGAAGAGCTGCCACAGCATTTCCGCTTTCCACGGAGTCAGCGCTTCCGGATTGACGGAGTGGATGTCCGCGTAGGTCAGCAGGCACAACCTTTGTAAGCGTTCCAGCGTGGTGACGGACTGCGCAAATGCGGAAACGGTGGCAGGATCGAAGATGTCTCTCCGCTGCACGGTGGCGGACATGTCCAGGTGATGCTCAATGAGGAAGTGGATTTCTTCCTTTTCTTCCGGCGAAAGATTCAGCCTGCGCGATGCGCTATCGAGAGCCACCAGGCTGCCTGTGATGTGATTCTCCACCGGCATTCCTTTGCCCACGTCGTGCAACAGCAGCGCCAGGATGAGCAAATCCCTCTGGATCTTTCCGAATTCCGGCAGGACTTCCGTCAGGAGCCCCAGCCGCTGCATCGACCGCAAAGCCACGCCAGGGTAATCGGAGCCCAGAATCTCGCGGAGTGTGTCCCAGGAGATCTCCGTGTTCTTCGGAGGGAGTTCCGGATGCGTCAGGATATAGTCGATGCTGCGCTCCGCCTCGCGGCTGAGTGGAGTGCCCGTGCGTGCCGTTTCCGCGAAGAGCGAGTAAGTGACCGCGCGGTCCGAAAGCGACGGCAGATCCACAACCTCCAGCAACCCGTCGCGCACGGAAGAAAACTTGCCGCTTCCCTGTTCGAGCTTGGCGGCGCGTGCCGCATTGAACAGGCGCTGCCGCAGCGTCAACGGCACCGGAGCCTTTTGTTCGAGATATCGTAAGAGTTGCCGGTTCAGCGTGCGGGCGTGCCGGAAATATTGGCGCATCCATTCCCCGGGAGTTCTCGCCGCCCCGTCGCCCACACCCAGCCCGCGCTCCGCGGCGGCCGCCTGAAGTTCGTACGTGAGCGTGTTATCGTTCCGGCCATTGCTGTAGTGCAGAAAACATCGAATGGCGCTGAGAAAATCCACGGCCGCTGCGGAACGCTCTTCCTCCGAGGCGGTGATGTTTCGAATCCCCTTTTTCTCCTCGATGATCTGCCGCAGCCAGATGGTGGCCTGATAATCCCGCATGCCGCCGGGAGACTCTTTCACGTTGGGCTCGAGGTGAAAGATCGTATTTCCGTAGCGCGTCAATCGTTCCCTGGTCAGCCTGTGAATTTGCGCCAAAAGGAAAGGCCGCGCCTGTTTTTCCGAAGCAGGCAGCACTTTGGTGTCCAGCTTCTCGAAGAGCGCCGCGTCACCCGCCAGGAACCGGCGATCCAGCAGGGCCAGGTGGAACTCCGCATTGTCTTCTTCAATCCGCTTGCACTCTTCCAGCGTGCGTCCTGCCGAGCTGACCCGAAATCCGATGTCCCAAAGTGTCCGTGAAAATTCGGAGATGAGCGGCCGTGATTCCTGCTCGACTTTCTCGTTTCCCAGCAAAAACAGAATGTCGAGATCGGAGTAGGGGAACAGCATGCGCCGCCCGTACCCGCCCAGTGCCAGCAGCGAAAGCCCCTGCGGCTCGCGGTTGTGGACCCGCAAGACTTCGTCAAAAATCTGCTGGACGTTGCGGTCCGCCAGTTCGCACTGCGCACGGAGCGTTTCTCGCGCACTGGTACCTGCCTCAAATTGTTCCCGGATGCGTTGCCGATCGGCATCGGCCTGCGGGCCGAGCACCGAAAGGGGTGTTGGAGAGTCTTCCATGTTCTTTGCGGGTGGGATGCCCGGAGTGAGACTGGCGCGCGCAGCGGTTGTCACGTTGATCGCCCCGCGCTCAGCAACCCTGGCTGCCCGCCTGCCAAGAGTAAATGGCTAGAGCGCATTTTCACCGCGCTCCTCGTTGCGAATCCGGATTGCTTCCTCAACCCTCGATACGAATATCTTACCGTCGCCAATCTTCCCTGTCTTGGCGGTCTTCACAATTGTGTCTACGGCGCGGCTCACCTGCGCGTCCGGCAGCACCATCTCTAATTTTATTTTTGGAAGCAAATCCACGGTGTATTCCCGTCCGCGATACACCTCGGTGTGCCCCTTCTGTCGGCCGTGACCGCGCGCTTCCGTCACAGTCATCCCCTCGATGCCGATCTCTCGCAGCGCATCTTTCACCGATTCAAACCGCGAGGGCTGAATCATCGCCTCGATTTTCATCATGGATGTTTCCGTCCCGCCCCCTGCCTGACGCTCCCTTGTCAACTTTCCCTATTTCTCAAGGTAACCGGCCTCTTCCCACTCGTTGCGTAATGTCCGTCCTTCGATCTGCTGCTCTTTCGGCATGCGTATGCCCGCCAGCACACCCGCGGCCTCGAGCGGTATTTCCGGCGTCGCGGGAGAAACGACTGTCTTTTGAAAAACTTGCTGAAGAAGCGGCCTCTTGTTGGGCGGAGAGGGGAACAAGGGTGAACTCGATCGCCCCAAGCACCAGCACACGGCTGAAACTACACTCCCATCCTACGCACTTCATAGGTGTGTCCGCTCCGCTGGTTCAGGATTCGACTGCCGGGGACCCGCCGCTTCGTCGCCTGCATTATACGCATGCGCGCTCCCCGTCACAGTTTGAAATTTGTATTTCTTGAATTCGTTTTTTTGATGCCTCGCCTCCTCGTGGGTTTGGCATCTTCTCCCTATAAACTCCCTGGAACGGTTCCCTTTGTGCAACTTACCCCACAGCGTATAATGCCGTGCGGCATGGCGAATGGCCATCGCGACCCGATAAGGTTAGACTGACGCATTGCCATGACTGACCGGCTTCCCATGGAAATCAACGTCCGCGAGTCCGGCGGAGCTTCAGTACTGGAAGTCCGCGGCCGGCTCACCATCGGCGAGCCCGCCGAGCAGCTCCACGACGCCCTGGAATGCGTGGTCAAAGGCGGCGCGAAAAAAGTTGTCGTCATCCTCAACGGCATCCCGCAAATCGACAGCTCCGGCATCTCCACGCTGGTGCGCATCTCCATCAAGCTCGCTCGCGAAGGCGGCGTCCTTCGCCTCGTCTGCGGCCCCGGCCGCGTCCGCGACGCCCTCACCGTCACCCGCCTCGTCGAAGCCATCCCCACCTTCGAATCCGAATCCGCCGCCTTGCAGAACTTCGCGTAGAGACAAATGTCCTTCTGCGCCGAAATTCACTCTCTTAGCTTTGGAAGAAATTCGAGGCAAGACTTGCCCGAAGGACCCTACCCGCCCTTTTTCAATTCCGCCAGCACCAGCTTGGCGACTTCTTTCAGTGTCTCGAACACGCCTACTCCCTGAATCGCCACGCCTTCCAGTACCGGCTCGCCTTTTTTCTGCAGTTGCTTCGTCAATTCCGGCACGGACATCGCATTGGGCAGATCGCGCTTGTTCAATTGCAGCACATAAGGAATCGTTGCGAAAGTCAGGTTGTGTTCTTTCAAATGCTCCTGCAGGTTTTCCATCGTCTCGAAATTCGCGTCCAGCCGTTCTTCCTGCGAATCCGCCACGAACACCACGCCGTCCGCGCCTTTCAGGATCAGCTTGCGGCTGGCTTCATAGAAAACCTGTCCGGGCACGGTATATAAGTGAAAGCGCGTCTTGAAACCGCGCACCGTTCCCAAATCCAATGGCAGGAAGTCGAAGAAGAGCGTGCGGTCCGTCTCCGTCGCCAGGGACACCATCTTGCCCTTCTGGTTCTGTCCCGTGTGGTCGTAGATCCACTGTAGATTGGCGGTTTTTCCGCCCAGACCTGGACCGTAGTACACGAGCTTGCAGTTAATTTCGCGCGCAGGAAAATTGATGAAAGGCACTTTGTCGTTAACCCGAACTCGGCCACAAACTTATAGCACACGCAGTGCAGGCAGGCCAGTTTCTCGCCGCCGTCTGTCGCCTGCCGAATACCGCTGCACACAGTTTCCGCGAAAACCCGCCGAACTCCACATTCTATTTTTGCTCATGCCTCCGTTCGGTAACGTCTGCGAATATTCGTCGATCCGTTTTAACGCCCAGGGCATCCGTTGACGTGGGAAACCTGCTCTGTTAGCATTCGCCCAATGGCAAAAACGCACAAGTCTTCTTCGGGCTCTTCGAACCGTTCCAAAGGGACGGCTCGGAGCCAAGCTAAGTTACAGAAACAGAAGCCTTTAGGTCCGCCCCCGCCCGCCCAGCGCGGCGGCGTCGAGCTTGTCGATCCGCTCGTCCAGGCCCAGCTCAAAACTTACGATGAAGCCCTGTCACTCTTTCACCAGCAAAAATTCGCCAAGGCCAAGCAGGAACTCGAAGAAGTATTAAAAGGTCCGAGCAAAGAGCTGGCCGATCGCGCTCGCATGCATCTGAAAATCGCCGAGCAGCGCATGAAGCCTTCTCACGAGCAAAATCCGCGCACGGCCGATGAGCATTACCAGCGCGGCGTTGCGATGATGAACATCGGCCGCTGGGACGATGCTCGCGAAAGTCTCGATAAAGCCCGCAAGGCCGCGCCCAAAGCCGACCACATTCACTACGCGCTGGCCGCGCTCGACTGCCTGACCGGCGAAGCCGATTCCGCCCTGGCTAATTTGAAGGTTGCCATTCAGTTGCGCCCGGAAAACCGCTATCACGCGCGCAACGACGAAGACTTTGCGTTCCTCCAGGAAGATCCGCGGTTCACCGAACTGCTCTATCCGGAGAAAGACGGCCTCGCCAGCTAGTGGTTTTGTGGGACAGGCTTCAGCCTGTTCGGTTTTTTTCTTCTCCGTGTTCTCGGAGTCCTCTGAGTTCTCTGTGTTAAATTCTTTTCTGTGAATTGATGCCAGCTCCGCGGTCCCGAATATCAGTATGAAAAAGCGCGCCTCCAAATCCAAGACTCTCACGCGCGGCTTCCGGGTCGTAGCTCTCGGCGGCGGCACCGGACTTTCGACGCTCCTTCGCGGCCTCAAGGAACTCGTCATCCGCCGCATCGACGAACACGCCACCACCGAGCGCCCCATCTCCGATCTTGCCGCTATCGTCACCGTCACCGATGACGGCGGCAGCTCCGGCCGCCTGCGCCGCGAGAATCGCATCCTTCCGCCCGGCGACATCCGCAACTGCATGGTGGCGCTCTCGAAAGATGAAGCGCTTCTAGGCCGGCTCTTTCAATATCGATTTCAGGCGGGTCGCGGCCTGGTTGGCCACAATTTTGGCAATCTTTTCCTTGCTGCGCTCACCCACGTTACCGGCGATTTCACCGAAGCCATCCGCGTCAGCAGCAAAGTGCTCGCCATCCGCGGCCGCATTTTTCCATCCACACTTTCCAACGTGCATCTCGTTGCCACGCTCGAAAACGGCCGCGTCGTTCACGGCGAAACCCGCATCACCGCCAGCGTCGTGCCGATCAAGAAACTCAAGCTTTCCTCGAGCCGCGTGCGTCCGCTAGCCGGAGCCATCGAAGCCATCAAGGAAGCGGACTTGATCCTGCTTGGCCCCGGCTCGCTCTACACCAGCATCCTTCCGAATCTGCTGATCCCGGAAATTGCCAGCGCCATCGCCAGTTCCAAGGCCCCGCGAGTCTATATCGCCAACCTCATGACCCAGCCCGGCGAAACCGCCGGCTACGCCCTCCCCGATCATCTCCGCGCTATCCAGGAACACGTCCCGCGCCGCGTCATTGATTGGGTCATCGCCAACCGTCAAGCCGTCTCACCGGAAGTGGCCCGCCGTTACCGCGCCGAGGGCGCCGAACCCGTGGTCGTCGACCTTCTCGCCCTCAAGAAGCTCGGTTTCCGCGTCATCCTCGACAATCTCCTCGAGGAACACGGCGTCCTCCGCCACAACACCCGCCGCCTCTCTTGCCTCCTCCTCGAAGAATTCCTCCGCCGCTAGCTCGCAGCATTATTCTCTTTTCTCCTCTTAGTACAGGGGCCGGGCTTCAGCCCGGCCCCTTGTCTGTCCTTGTTTCTCCATCCCATTCCGTGGTTTCCGTAGCACCGGACACCGGTATCTTCTCCTCGCTGGCCATAGATCCCTTCCGTCCGTTTCCGAAAATTGCCGAAAGTTTTTCTTGACCAGCGATGCCTTATTGGCTAGAATACTTACTAGGTAATGGTCTGGAATCCTTCTGACGGCACCCGCTTTTCTGCCTTTTTTTTATTTCACGAGCGCAAATTCCGATCAAGTTCCTCGGTTCATTCGCCCGCAGAGTCTTTCTCTCGGTCGGTAGCACAACCCCGCTGCGTTAAGTCCCTCAAAGGCGAGGAAGAACTCATTTTGCACGATTTTAGTGCAATGTAAGTCTCTTTAGAATCAACACTTGCAAAAGTGCATCAAAACAAACGACTTTATCTCCCTTTAGAATCAACACTTATGAAAAACATAGGGGGCAGTTATTGTTAACTGCTTATCCGACGAGGATAAGCTGTCCCGAGGAGCATCGCGACGAAGGATCTCTCGTCCTCCTCAAGAAGGGAATCTCTCCCCATCTGCATCGCGACGGTGGCAAGTTCCGATTATCGATACATCTTTGAAGCTGAGAACGCCGCTGCGCAAAAACAAAAAGGGCTCCCGATCCGCTCGGGGAGCCCTTCTGGCGGAGAGTTGTGCAGCCGTCAGAAGATGATCTTCAGCGCGAGCTGCATGTTGAAGGGTTCACCGGGACCGATACCTGGAGCGCCGAAGGAGTCGCCCTGGGTATCCGCGGACTGCCCAAAACCGCCGCCAAGCGTGGTGCTTGGATTCGATAGGTTGGTCCGGTTGAAGACATTAAACAGTTCGACCCGGAACTGCGCCCTGACGCGCTCGGTGATGGGTGTATTCTTGACAACAGAGAAATCCACGGCGGCGTATCCTGGTCCGTAATAGCCGTTCCGCGGGCTCGTGCCAAAAGTACCTGGAGGAGCATCGACGAACGCCCCTGGATTGATCCATTGCTCGAAAATACTGCCACCCTGATTCACGATGCTGTGATTGACGCCGGGCCCGGAAAAGGGGCTAACGCCAGGCACCCGGTTTGCGCGCTGGACACCTTCGTTCGTACCAGTCGTGTCCGCGGAGGAAAACACGGAGAACGGCAGCCCCTTCCAGGCAGCCACCAGGGTGCTCAACTGCCAGCCGTTCGTCAGCCGTTTCCAGCTAGCCCCGTTCGGCAGGTCGTAATTCAGCAGCACCTTGAAATTGTGACGGCTGTCTAGGTCGCTGTTCCCGTAGTCGCCCTTCAGGTTGAAACTGTCCTGAGGGAGCTGGCCGCGAGCCTGCGACATGTCGTCCAGCAAGTGGGACCAGGAATAAACGAACTGTCCAGATAGCCTGTGCCACTCGCGCAACTTCAAGACCGTCTGGAGCGAATTGTAGTTGGAGTTCCCCGCAGTTTGGAGTTCGTCAATCAGGCCAAAGTTGGGGAACTTCGTAGCGAAAGGCAAAGCTCCCGTGCAACCTGGGGTTGAGCACAGCGCGGGCTGATTGATGTCGGCCAAAGTTAGCAGGTGGTGTCCCATACTCCCGACGTATCCCACCTGCCACAAGAGCGACTTGCCCAAGCCTTTTTCGATTTGCAAGTTATAGTTGTAGTTGTAAGGCGTATGCCAATTCTGGCTCACGGTAAAAAGGTTGTACGTAACGGTGCCGCAGCCGTTCCCGGTAGGACACGCCGGCCCTGGCACAAAAATAGGATTGCTTGTCCATACGCCACCTGTTGACGTAAGAGGTTGTGCCGTAACTGACGTGACCGGGATGGTCCCAGCCGGATTAGCTTCGACACCCTGTGGGGGGGCGTTCGGAGCATGCATGTCGAAGATGGGATTCATTCTGGGGGTGTCGAAATAGATCCCGAATCCACCGCGAACCACAAAATCCCCGTCAGCCTTTGGCCTGTAGGCAAATCCGATGCGCGGCGAGAAATTTGTGTAGATCTTTGGGTAAATCGAGCTGATTCCCGAGCCTTGGGTGACTAACCCTCCCTTGCTCGGAATGAACACGGACAGGTCGTTCTTACCATCTCCTGGGGGCCCTTCGTAGTCCCAGCGCACACCGTAGTTGAATGTCAGTTTTGGCGACCACTGCCACGCATCTTGGGCGAAGAGCGTGAAGGTCTTCATGTAGACCTGTCGCTCCGTATTTCCCAAGGTGATGTGCGACACGGAATTGTTCAAATAGCCGCCCAGAAAATCGGCCAGGCGAAGAATGTTGGCATCGGAAACGCTCGCATCACCAGCCCAAGGACCCGAAGTGCCATCGAAAACCAACTTTCCCAACGCACCCTCGTGATAGAACTCATTCAATTGGACGCGCCGGTATTCGCCGCCAAAGCGAAATTGGTGTTTCCCGACGGTATAGGAGACCGAATCGGTTAGGTGTCCGGTGATGTCCTGCCGCCCTTTGGGAGGGGTTAATCCCGTCTGGTCGAATCCTCCTCCGCCCGAGGGTCCAATGTCGATTTGCGGGGCTCCCGTCACCCCGTTCGCGGCAAAGTTCGGAGCCAGATTCAGTCCGTAATTGGCCACGTTAAAGCTATGGTTGGAATCGAAAAAGCTTTGCTTGAAGTAGTTCACTCCGAGGAGCAGTTGGTTTGTGAGCCTCGGTGTAAATACCGAATTAAGCGCGATGGCATAGTTCTGTACATGGAGCGGCGCCACCTCGTAATAAAAGGGGATCTGCGATGCCGGAAGTGCGAGAATCGATCCTCCTACCGGGGCCACCTGGTTGCCCGTACCGATAAACCAGTGGAAGGAAAGCTGATTCTTGTCGTTGATTCTGTAATCGAGCTTGGCGAGCCCGTTGTAGCTGAACCCAAATTCTGGCACGCTGCTCGAGAAATTGTTTGCCACAGCCGGCCCCGTCAAGACGTTGCTCGGCCACAAGTTCGCAAGCAATGCGTCGCTGATTGCGTTATCCTTCGTCACGCCGAACTTGGCCATCTCCGTCCGCGCCAGGGCTTGGTAGGCGGCGGAAGGTTCCGTTCCCTCTCCGAAAAACCAAAGTTGTAGTTTCGATTTCGCTTCTTGGAGGCTACAAAGGGCGATTTTGCCGCGAACGCTTCATTGCGGTGGTAATCGTAGGCTGAACCGTGAAGATCGTTTCCCCCGGACTTCAGCGCCAGGTCCACGTTGCCGCCCGCGCTTCTACCGTTCTCTGGAGCCGATTGCGTCTGTACGGAGAACTGGTCGATAGCATCGGTAGGCAATACAACTCCGGCGATTCCACTGACTCCACCCTGGTTAACGGCGGGGACGTTCCACCACAAATCGTTATTATCCACGCCGTCGATCTGCCAATTGAGCTGGTCCCAGCGCGTCCCGTTCACTGATCCACCTCCACCCGCGGAGTACCCGGCGTATCCCGGAACCATTTGGACCATCTGCGTGAAATCCCGCCCGTTCTGTGGCATCGTTTGCAAATCGTCGCCAGTTACAAGCGTCGTTTGCGTCTCGGTGGTGGTGTCCAGCGTCAACGCAGCCGCGGATACTTCGATCTGCGTGATGGCCCCCTGCGCCAAAGACAGTTTGGCCGGCAAGGTGTAACTCGTGCCTTGCGTCACCAAGATGTTATCTATTGTCAGGACCGCGAATCCTGAGGCCGTCACTGAAACCTTATACGTCCCAATGGGCAGGTCCTGAAAAGCAAACAGCCCGTCGCTAGTGGTCACTGTGTTGTGATCGATCCCCGTTGCTTTTTCCGTGGCCTTGACTTGTGCGTTCGGCACAGCTGCACCAGATGGGTCTGTTACCGTTCCGTTGATCGCGCCGCGGTACGTCTGCGCATTTGCTCCCACTGCAAGCGACAATACAACAAGAATTGCTAATGCTAGGCGCTTCATATGATCAACACCCCCTCATCGAGATCGAACTACAACCCACAGCACCCGCGTTCCCCGACTTGCTCGGGGCCCGCCTAAAAAATGGGATTCACTGAAAAGCCATGTGGCGATCCGTTTTATTCTGCTAAATTTTCGAATTCACTTCTTGGAAATAAGGACAAGCCCCCGGACCAGCTCGCCCTTCCCTGATACAAAGCCCAACACGACCTAAGACCAATATGGCTGAGGTGTCTGAGTTTTAACGCTCCCCTATCTGCCTGTCAAGCAGAATGAATTTCATCCGACGAACCAAAAAAATTCATCGTTTTGATGCCTCCGCAGTGCGCTTTTCTATTGACGAAGGCCCAGAAATTTGCACCTTTTCCACCGTACTGGCGCACCCCGCACTACCCAGCCGTAGCCCCTTCCTGCTACCGTCTTGGAATTGGAAGTTGTTCACACAAATATTTCGGGAGACTCTTATGTCCACCTTCGGATTGATCGAATACCAAGACGCCAAGCCGGAAGTCCGCGCTATTTACGACGACATTATGGCCACCCGCAACATCGACTGGATCAATAATTTCTGGAAGGCCATCGCGCACGATCCCGCGTTGCTCAAGCGTACCTGGGAAAGCCTCAAGCAGATCATGGGTCCTGGCGCTCTCGATCCGCTCACCAAAGAGCTGATTTACATCGCCGTCAGCGTCACCAACAACTGCAACTACTGCATCGCCTCGCACACCGCTTCCGCCTTCGGCAAAGGAATGACTGACGCCGTGTTCAAGGAACTCCAGGCCATCATCGGGATGGCCAATGAAACCAACAAACTCGTCACCGGCTATCAGGTCGAAGTGGACCAGCGCTTCCAACCACCTCTTCCGCGTTAACCTTCACAAGTTTTTTCTTTCGCTTCGCATTTCTTCTGAGACATCACGCGCTGGTGCTGACTCTCTGCGAAAATTTGACCTGTCCGTTCGGACAGCTGTTTCCACTGTAGTACGTCCGTACTATGGTTGGCCCTCTCCCCGGAAGCAGAACATATAGAGGTTCAGGCGGAACCCTGCATCTGGCAGGGCGGATCCGAAAATACAGTTTCGCGAGCGTGCCAGCCATGCCTCCTATCGTCAAAGAAAACGAAATCTCGACTGTGAGGCCGAAAACGGGACCGCGTCCCGCTTCAACCTCCACCTTGCCCAGCGATGCGGCCAACAAGCAGCAACCCGTCGCGCTGGAAGTACCTGTCACCGTCAACGGCGCACGCGCTGTCGAGGGCAGCGATAAGCGCGAGCCTTTCTCCGAGTCCACCAAGACCGTTCTCATTTTCGGCAACGGCGCCGTCATTCGTCTTTCTTCTTCCGTTGCTGCGGGGCAATTGCTTTTTCTCACCAACGAAAAAACAAAGAAGGAAGTTGTTTGCCAGGTCGTCAAATCCAAGAACTATCGCAACGTGAGCGGCTATGTTGAGCTCGAATTCACAGAGCCCGTCGTGGGTTTCTGGGGCATGCGCTTTCCGAGCGACCGCCTCGGCTCCGGCCCACAGCCCGTTGCACCTGTGCCGATCGCGGCCAGTTCCTCTCCCGCGAGCGGTTCTCCGGCAATCCCCCGGCCCCTTGCACCAAAATTCGAAGCGCCTGCTACAACCGTAGCTCCCAGCGTCGTAGCAGCAAAGCCCGCAGCTCCAGTTTTCGCCGCGAAAAATAATGAGTTAAAGGTCGCAGAATCGAAGATTGTTGTACCTGCATCCCCGGCGATTCCGGTTCCCACGGCGCCGAAAGTGGAAGAGCCGGTTGTGCAGAGGCCGGTCGCTCCCGTGGCGCGGCTCAATTCGACCTTGTCCACTTCCTTCGATCCGGAAGCTCCGCTGACCCTTCGCCCAACAACGCCGTCGGCGCCTGTCATACCCGTTGTGCCAGCTGTGCCGGTGACCGCAACTCCGGAATTCAGCGTAAACCCCGCTCCCGAGAAACCTGTCGCATCCGCGTCCGTCCTTTTTGATTCGCCGCGCGCCTCGGAAGCGCAGGCTTCCTTTCTTGAACCGCCAAAAACTATCACCGCTGGTTCGATGCCATCCGTTTCGAATCTGCTCGCTCTCTTCGAAGCCAAACCAGCTGCTCCAGCAGTCGAGCCCGCACCTGCTGTGCAAGTTTTCGTTGACCCGGAAACCGAAACGCTCAAGCAGCATACCGCGCGCCTTCAGGAACAGCTTTCCGGCATGATGTTTTCCGGGGAACCTACGGCTCCTTCTACGCTCTCCGTACAAGCTCCGCATGAACCTCCTGTCAACATAGAAAAAGGCCTTGTGGAGAACGTCCGAAAGGTTCTGGAAGCGTCCAAGATTCAAAAGCGCGAACCCTTGGCCGAAGCTCCCGTCGAGCCAGCAAGACTTGAGCCCGTGAAACTTGAGCCACTGCCCGCGAAATCGCTGCTCGAAGACGAAGAGCTGAAAATTCCAGCGTGGCTTGAGCCTCTTGCTCGCAATGCTGCCGCGCCATCCTCGACCCAGGAACTGATTGAAAGGGAAAAAGCCAAGCGCCTCGCGGAACAGTCTGAGGTGGAAGAACCTGAGGTGGAAGAAATGTCCGCGGACACCGTTGTTGCCGCGGAAAAACCCCACCTCCCTGAACTGGCGCTTCCCACCTTCGGCGATGCGCTTCCCCTTGGCGATGTGAAGAGCACCGAGCAAAACGCTTCGCGCAGTTCGAGCAAAGGCCTACTGATGGGAGCGATTGCAGCGGGTGTCCTCCTGCTCGCTGCTGGAGGCTGGTGGTACACGCAACAGCAACCTGCCGGGGTGCATGCTGGTCCGTCATCCGCCTCGAATGAGCAGGCTTCTGTGGCCTCCCTTCCTGCGCTGAGTTCGCCTTCACAACCGCAGGGAAATGCACTCCCGCAAACGAATCCTCCGGCTCAATCGATCTCGGCGCCGCCCACCAACGTTTCCGCCCGATCCAATTCGGCTTCGAATGCTTTGAACGTCGTGCCTGCAAGTTCCTCGGTTGCGGTGCCACGCAATTCGCAACCCACGTCGAATCCGGTAAACGGCGGCGCTGGTGCGACGACAAAGGGTTCGGCTCAACCGGTTCCCGAACAACCAAAGAAGCCCATCCTTGGCGAAGTTCATCTTGCAACTCCCAAGGTCACGCCGAACCGCCGCACACAGAATCCTGGAGAACCCGACGCAGGCATCGCTTTAACTAACGATGAACCGCCCACAGCTGGCGCTGAAGCGCTCAACGGCGGTCTCGTCGGCAGCAACAATCAACCTTCCGCGCCGGTCGCTCCGCTCCCCGTTGGCGGCGACGTGAAACAGGCAAAACTGATTTCTTCCGTATCTCCGGTGTATCCGGCGCTGGCCAAGAACCAGCATGTTTCCGGTAATGTGCAGGTCGATGCCTTAATCGATGCCAATGGACGCGTGACCACCATGAAAGTTGTTTCCGGCCCCACGCTGCTGCACCAGGCTGCGATGGATGCTCTGAAACAGTGGAAATATCAGCCCGCAACGCTGGACGGCAAACCCGTACCGATGCACCTGACCGTCACACTCCAGTTCCGCTTGCAGTAATTATCCACCGTTTGTCATTCCGCACTCCCTCGTCATAGGTGTGTCTTCGCACCCAATTCGCTGCTCCTCTGACCGCTCTGACCGTGGGGCGCTTGCGGGGAGAGCGGTAGGTTCGTATACTGGCGGCCCGGCCAATTGGCGGTTCCGGCGGTGGGGTAGACCGCTGGCGCTCACCTTCCTTGGCCTTTCAAATCGCGTCTGTAAGTCTGTAGGTTTTCGATTACAGGTCGCACCGCGTAAGGACCATCGGCCCGGAAAGAGTTGGGCTCATCCTTGCGTTCACCGCACCGTGGCCCGTGCTCTTAGCGGGCGCAGTATTGTCCGATTTCGAGCGAGGGAACACCGCGCCGCACCAAAGGAGAATTTCGCATGTCGCAAGCTCCCATGCCGGAAGAAATGAATGTCTACCAGAACGCTGAAGCGCGTTTCGAAGTCGCTGCCAGCAAACTGGGACTCGAACAGGGACTTTACCGCTATCTCAAATATCCCAGCAAAGAAATCACTCTCTACATTCCCATCGGAATGGATAACGGAACCCTGGAAGTGTTCACCGGATATCGCGTGCTGCATTCCACCGTGCGCGGGCCGGGCAAGGGCGGCATCCGATTTGCTCCCGACGTTTCCATCGACGAGGTGCGCGCGCTGGCCACTTGGATGACCTGGAAGTGCGCAGTCGTCAATATTCCGTTTGGCGGAGCGAAAGGCGGAGTGATCTGCGATCCGCGGAAGATGTCGCGCGGAGAACTCGAGCGGCTCACCCGCCGCTATACCGCCGAACTTTCGAACTGGCTAGGTCCGGAAAAGGACGTCCCGGCGCCCGACGTCGGCACGAACGAACAGACCATGGCTTGGGTCATGGACACTTACGCTATGCACCTCGGCCAGGCCACCACAGCGGTCGTCACCGGCAAGCCCATCGAACTCGGCGGCTCGCGCGGAAGGCGCGAAGCCACCGGCCGCGGCGTGATGATTTGCTGTGATAAAGCGCTCGCGAAACTCGGCATTAAGAAAGAAGGCTGCCGCATCGTGGTTCAAGGCTTTGGCAACGTCGGTTCCTTGGCCGCGGAACTCATGCAAAAAGCCGGCTACAAAATCATCGGCCTTGCCGACATCGGCGGCGGTCTCTATAACGAGAAAGGCTTCGATGTATCAAAGGTGATCGACTGGGTGTACACGCAGAAGAAGCCGCTCCAGGATTTCCCCGGCGGCGGCGCAAAGATGTCTGCCCGCGACGTTCTCTTTCAGCCCTGCGAAATCGCCATTCCCGCGGCCATCGAAAACCAGATCACCGAAAAGAATGCCAAGCAGGTTCAGGCGAGAATTCTCTGCGAGGGCGCCAACGGCCCCACTACCTGGCAAGCCGACGCGATTATCGACGCCAAAGGTATTTTCACTGTGCCGGACATTCTCGGCAACGCCGGCGGCGTCACCGTCAGCTATTTCGAATGGGTCCAGGACCGCCAGGGCTTCTTCTGGCGCGAGAGCGAAGTGAACGAGCGCCTCTACGACGTGATGGACAATGCCTTTGATGAAGTGGTGCGCTTTGCGGAATTGCACAAAGTCAACAACCGCATTGCCGCCTATATGCTGGCCATCAACCGCGTTGCCAGCGCCCTCAAGCTCCGCGGTATTTACGCCTAGCGCCAGCGCATTTTAATCAACTCACGCTCGTCTTGAGCGTGAAGCCTCGCTAACGAAGCCTTGGGTAGTCGCTCAGGTTGGAAGGCCAATCTTGAATCACTTCCGGATTTGCAGACGATTCGTCCGGAATTGCCGGGTCGCGAACAGCACGTCTGCCGATGTCCACGTTGACTTGCCTTTCAGCACAGCCTAACATGCGTTGCCAAGAGCGGCTTTCCAACCATGGTTGGCCAGATCATCTCGCACTATCGCGTTCTGGAAAAGCTGGGCGGCGGCGGCATGGGTGTGGTCTACAAAGCCGAAGATACCAAGCTTGGCCGCTTTGTCGCACTGAAGTTCTTGCCTCAAGAGTTGGCGCTAGACCGCCAAGCGCTCGAGCGATTTCAGCGCGAAGCCCGTGCTGCCTCGGCTCTGAATCACCCCAACATCTGCACGATTTACGAAGTCGGCGAAGACGATGGCCAGCACTTTATCGCTATGGAGTTTTTGGAGGGCAAGACCCTCAAGCACCGCATTGCCGGCAAGTCGCTCGAGATAGATCAACTGACGGAACTGGCCGTCCAGATCGCCGACGCATTGGACGCTGCCCATGCCGCGGGCATCATTCACAGGGACATTAAGCCTGCGAATCTCTTCGTCACCAAGCGCGGCCACGCCAAAATTTTGGACTTCGGACTCGCCAAGTTGGCGCCCGAGCGAGGTCCAGCAGCGGAAGGCACAGGAATGTCGGCAGCGCTGACCGCCGCAACTTTTGAGGAACACCTAACTAGCCCGGGAGTGACCCTGGGTACGGTGGCCTACATGTCTCCCGAGCAGGCGTTGGGCAAAGAACTCGATGCGCGCACCGATATCTTCTCGTTTGGAGTGGTGCTGTACGAAGCCACCACCGGCAAACTGCCCTTCACGGGAACCACTTCCGTGGCGGTTTTTGATTCCATTTTGCACAAAGCGCCCATCTCGCCCATCCGTCTAAACCCGGAATCGCCGGAAGAGCTGGAGCGCATCATTAACAAGTCACTCGAAAAAGATTCTGAGCTGCGCTATCAGAGCGCCGCCGAACTGCGCGCTGACCTGAAGCGTTTGAAACGTGATACCGGCTCGAGCCGCTCGGCAGCCATGAGCGCGGCAGCCGTGCCGGCCCCCAACGCAGTGACCGGAGCGGCAGCTTCACGGGCGGAGGCACCGAAGTCCACGTTCCTGGCCCGCGTCGGGCGCCGCTGGAGATTCATCTTCCCCGCAGCGGGGCTCGCTCTGTTACTTGCTGCCTTGACGCCTTTCTATTTCCGGCGCGCGCAGGCCCTGACGGAACGCGATTCCATTTTGCTGCCCGAGTTCATCAACACTACTGGCGAGTCCGTATTCGATGGCACGCTCAAGCAGGCCCTGGCGGTGAAGCTGCAGGAGTCGCCCTTTCTGAATGTCATTCCGGAAGATCGGGCGCGCGAGACTTTGCGCTTCATGGGTCGCCAGCCGGACGAGCGGATCACACCCTCTCTTGCCCGTGAAGTTTGCGAGCGGCAGGGAGTCAAGGCGATGCTGACGGGCGAGATCGCACAGTTGGGCAGCCACTACGTCATCACACTGAACGGCGTGAACTGCCACACCGGAGAGTCTCTGGCCCGCGAGCAAATTGAAGTGAATAGCAAGGAGCAAGTGCTGAATGGACTGGGCACAGCGGCCACTGCCATCCGGCGCAAGCTTGGCGAATCGCTCGCGTCCGTGGAAAAATTCAATGCGCCTATTGAGCAAGCGACCACTCCTTCGCTCGAAGCCCTGAAAGCGTTCGCGCTCGGAATGGAGCAGCGAGCCAAGGGTGCGGAAGCACAATCCGTGCCCTTCTTCAAGCGCGCAATCGAGCTGGACCCCAATTTTGGCTTGGCGCACGCGACCCTTGGGACCGTTTATATGAACCAGGGAGAAAGACAACTTTCCATGGCGTATACCAAGAGGGCTTTTGAACTCCGTGACCGTGTCAGCGAGTTCGAGAAACTTTACATTTCATCGCACTACTATTGGTTGGTCACGGGCGAGTTCGACAAGGCCATCGAAATCTTCGAGCTTGCCAGGCAGACGTATCCCCGGGAGATGACCGCGCCCAACAATCTGGCGGTAATCTACTACGCTACTGGACAGTACGAAAAATCAGTTCAAGAGGCTCGCGAGGCGATACTTCGAGGCCCCAACGAGCCTTTTGGCTACGACAACTTGGCCTTTGCATATTTGGGCCTCAACCGATTCGATGATGCCAAGGCCGCCTGCGAGCAGGAGATCGAGAAAGGTCTTACCGTTGAAGCTCCTCGATGCTACCTGTATGAGATTGCCTTTGTTCAGGGCGACACCGCCTCGATGCAACGCGAGGCCGCTTGGGCGGCCGGTAGGCCTGGGGAAGACGTGTTGCTGCGTACCGAAGCTCTGGCCGAAGCGTCGCTGGGGAAACTCGAAATTTCCAGGGGCCACTTTCGCCAGTCTGCTGAGCATTCCCAGCGTCACGGCCTTAAGGAGGGCGCCGCACTCACAGCTGCAATTGAGAGCGTCATTGACGCCCACTTCGGAAATTACACGAGGGCGCGGACGGAGGCCACGGCCGCGTTGTCGGTGGCACGCAGCCCGTCCGCGCTGGTATCCGCAGCTCAAGCGCTGGCCCTGGCAGGCGACTTCCGCAGAGCGCAAACAGTCGCCGACGATTTGGCAGGACGCTTTCCCACACATACCATAATGAATTCCGTCAATTTGCCGCTAATCCGCGGGGAAATTGAACTCGCGCGCGGCAATCCAGCGCGGGCGCTGCAGTTACTTGAGCCGGCGGTGCCTTATGAGTTGTCGTTCTTGGCAATAGGCACGATATATGTGCGTGGCCGGGCCTTCCTCCACTCTGGAAAAGGACCAGAAGCAGCAGCGGAGTTTCAGAAAATACTCGACCACCGAGGCATAGCCGCAGTTTCACCGGTTCACGCCTTGGCCCGAGTGGGCCTAGCGCGTGCTCGCTTGCTTGCCGGCGATACCGCCGGTGCTCGCATCGCCTACCAGGATTTCTTCGCCCTGTGGAAGGACGCCGATCCCGACATCCCCATTCTGCACGAAGCCAAGGCCGAGTACGCTAAGCTGAAGTAGACCGGGCCTGCCTAGTAAAAAAGCAGTCGCGCGTTACCGGAGGTTCGCCTCTGCCAATCCGCGATTGTGGTCGGATGCGGGCGCTCGGAAATAATCCACTTGGACGATTAACGCGCAAATGGGGAATTGACCCACTACCTGGCTTTGCGGTTTCTTGCTGCGATCCTGATTCGATAGTAGAATTCATCTAATAGGTGGCGACGGAACGAACTTTGTAAGCAGTGCTCTTGTGCGGAGGGCGCAAGATGTTTTCTCAGGCTTTTTATCTGCCGCGCGTATGGCTGGGTAGCCAGGTTTCGGACAAACTTTTGCCCTCAACCATTCGACCTCTTTCCGCGCATATCAAATTTACCGAAAACTGCCAGGCGGGATGCATTAGCTGTGATTACTGGAAGTCGCGGTGGCAAGACCGGATTGACACCGCTCGCGCCGTGGGACTCGTGAACGAGATAGGTGCGGCGGGCATCGGCACCTTGCGCCTGACCGGTGGCGAGCCTCTTCTCAGGCGAGACCTGTTTGAAATCTTGCAGAAGGCCGACACCACTTCTTTCAAGCACATCATCCTTCAAACGAACGGGATGCTCCTTAAGAAGCTTCACAAGGAGGTGAACGACTCCCCGATCACCAAAATCGCGGTATCTATTGATGGTCTCAAAGAGTCGAATGACCTGATCCGTGGGATCCAGGGCTACTTTGATTTGGGCATCGAAGGCATCAGTTTGCTGCGAAACAAGCAGGTCACTCTCTCTGTCACTCTCAATCGGCTCTCCGCCGGAGAACTCGAAAAACTCGCGGACGTGGCTCACGGACTGGGAGCTGACGTTGAGTTCAATATTCTGAGTCGAAGCCTCTCCTTCCTTAAGGACGCGGATCTGGCCTCCATGTGGCCCCAGGGCAGCGATGTAACCAAGATTGCAAACTTCGTGCGCGACACGCTGAGACGCCCTGCCTACGAGACAGAATACATTACCAAGTACTACAACAATGAGGCCATTGACGAGCCTCCCTGCGTTCTCGGCTACCTCCAAGTGTTTGTCATGTCCAATGGCGATGTGTTGACCGGCTGTTACCCTCTGCCACCTGTTGGAAATATTCTGCGGGACAGCCTCGCAACCATCTTGGCCTCGGAGGCCTACTCTCGCCAGCGCGTCTCGATGATCCGGCGGGAATGTCCGGGTTGTACTTGCGGCATTGAAAGTTCCCTGGCCATGAAGCATGCCGCTTCCAGTGCGTTCTTTGAACTCAAGCGGTTGAAGTCCCGTCAGAACGGCGACAACAGGGCATTGCCCGTCGCGGTAGCGCAAGCGGGAAATTCTCCACATCCGTAGGTTGCAGGTAGGAACATCCCGGGAAGGTCGGTCGCCAAGAACACGGTGAAAATTGCGCCACACGGAGCGCGTGGATAGAGATTTGGAATGGCAGTAGCTTTTGGGACCAACTTGTATTAGTTTCTTTTCCGCTCCTGCCGCGAGAATGGGGATAGGCAGGAGTCAGTTCGTAACTCCGCTACGGACTGTGCCCGGATCAAATTAAGCCGAACGGCTCGGATAGTCGTTCTGAGCCAGGAAGGAGTCCGCCCGTGACCCCGGACTCACTCTTGTCAGGCCACGCGAAAAGCGAAGAGCAGCACCGCCGCGAAATCTGCATTGCCGGACGCTGGATGTACGAGCGCGGGCATATTGTCGCCTGCGAAGGAAACATTTCCGTGCGGCTAGACGACGGGAGCGTGCTCACCACTCCCACCTGCATGAACAAAGGCATGCTTGCTCCCGAGGATCTGGTGATCACCGATCTGCACGGCCGGCAGCTCGCTGGCGATCGCAAGTTTTCTTCCGAACTGGCGATGCATCTCCTGTTCTACCGCATGCGGCCGGATGTGATGGCCATCTGCCATGCGCATCCGCCCACCGCTACCGGATTTGCTGTCGCCGGGCGTGCGCTGAATCAGGCCTTGCTTCCCGAAGTCATTGTGGGACTCGGGCAAATTCCCCTGGTGCAATATGCGACCCCCGGAACTCCGGAGTTAAGCGAAGCCATCGAACCGTTTGTGCCCCACTACGACGCGCTCCTTCTTGCCAACCATGGAGCGGTAACTTGTGGCCCGGATCTGCTCACCGCATTTTTTCGAATGGAAACCATCGAACACAGCGCGAAGATCACCCTGGCCGCAGAGATGGCCGGTGAGCCGGCGTTGCTCTCCAACCGGGAAGTCGCCAAGCTCATGGCCGCTCGTCCGCGCTACTTTGTCGCGCCTCCGCCGGGCGGCGGAGCGGAATTGCCCATCACCCGTGACAGCGGTGAAAACGCCGGCGATGACGTGACGCTGACGCGTAGCGAGCTTGATGCGCTGATCGACGAAGCCGTGCGCAAAGACCGCACTCGGCGCTGAGCTGAGCGCCACCAAATTTCCTCGGCATCAAGCAGCCATTTGCGCTGCTCTCCTTTTCTTGCGGATCGCCCGTATTCGGAGGGAGTGCAGGTATGAGTAGCGCCGCGAAGTTTTTCCAAGTCATTCAAGCCAGGGACACCGCGGCAGTTAAACGAATGCTGGCGGCCGAACCAGAATTGGCGAGTGCTCGGAATGACAAGGGACAATCGGCCTTGTTGCTGACGGTGTATAGCGGCAACAAAGAGCTTTGCGACGTCCTGCAGGCGCAGGGAATTCCGCTGGAGCTTCACGAAGCGGCGGCGCTCGGGCGACTGGAGCGCGTGAAACACTTTGTGGAGAAAGAGCCGAGTCAGGCGAAGAGCTACTCGCCTGACGGCTTTCCCGTAATTGCGCTGGCGGCCGTGTTCGGACATCTTGAAATAGCCGAATACTTGTTTGGAAAAGGCGCAGACATCAACGCGGCAGCGACAAATGGAACGGGTTACAACGCGCTGACAGGTGCCGTTGCCAGCGGACACACGTCCCTTGTGTCGTGGCTCTTGGCCAATGACGCCGACCCGAACTACCGTTACGGCGCCGGCTACTCGCCGCTTCTTACTGCCGCCGCGAATGGCCACCTGGCAATTGTGAGCATCTTGCTGGCCAGCGGCGCTGATTTGCAGGCCCAATCGAATGACGGGAAAACCGCTCTGAGCATTGCCGAGGAACGCGGCCACGCCGCTGTCACCGAATTCCTCCGCAACGGTGGCGCTGCCTGAACTCCCCACCAGCGCGTTCAGCCGCGGGTTCGCGTTGACGGGCGAAGGAAAAGCGGCAATACTGGCGAGCGATGATTGGCCAGCTTCGCGGACGGCTTGCCGAAAAAAGACCGAATCAAGTGCTCGTGGACGTGGGCGGCGTGGGCTACCTCGTGCAAGTGCCGCTCTCGACGTACGCTGCCCTCGGCGAACTGCACACCGAAGTGACCCTCCTGATCCACACCCACGTTCGCGAAGATGCTCTGGCGTTATATGGATTTGTCTCCGCGCGAGAAAAACATTTTTTTGAGATGCTGCTTTCGGCTTCCGGTGTGGGGCCGACATTGGCGCTGAAAATCTTGAGCGGGATGAGCGTCGAAGAACTTGTGCCGGCCATCCGTGGAAGCGATTTGGCGCGGCTGACCAGAATTCCCGGCGTGGGGCGCAAAACGGCGGAGCGCATGGTGGTCGAGTTGAAGGACAAGCTGGAAGCTGTGGCGGTGGAGACGGAAAAGCCAGCGGCGTCTTCGCCTGCGGGAATTGAAGCGGACGTGATCTCCGCACTGGTGAATCTGGGATACGACGGCCGCGCCGCGGAAACCGCCGTCGGGGACGCGAAGCGCGATGCCGGCACCGGAAACTTTGAAAAGTTGCTGCGCGGCGCGCTGCAGTCGTTGAGCGCCCCAAAAGGCCGCGCCGCACGCGGCGCGTGATGAGAGAAACGAAGAGAGGAAGATAACTCAGAGACGCCCCGACCGGGTCGGGACAGGCGCCGTGCGGTGAGGAAACGCAGAGAAAAGAAAGAATGGCGGATGGAACGGCAAAGCGGATGATGCAGCAGAGGCAGCCAGAGCGGATTGTGTCCGGGCAGGCGTTTGACGAAGACGCGCGCATTGATCTGAGCGTGCGGCCGAAGCGGCTGGACGAATACATCGGGCAGAAACGCGTCAAAGAAAATATCAAAATCGCCATCGATGCCGCGCGGAGCCGCGGCGAAGCGCTCGACCACGTGCTTTTGTACGGACCGCCCGGGCTGGGCAAAACCACGCTGGCGCAGATCATTGCGAACGAACTGAATGTGCCGATCAAGACCAGCGCTGGTCCGCTGCTCGACCGCAAAGGCGACTTGACGGCAATCTTGACTTCGCTCGAAAAAAAGGAAGTCTTCTTTCTGGATGAAATTCACCGCTTGCAGCCTGCAGTGGAAGAAGTGCTGTATCCGGCAATGGAAGATTTTCGCGTGGACTTGATCATCGGCCAGGGGCCGGGCGCGCGGATTCATCCGTTCCCGCTGGGGCACTTTACGCTGATTGGCGCGACGACGCGCGCGGGTTTGATTACCGCGCCGCTGCGCTCGCGCTTCGGCATCGTGCACCGGCTGGATTTCTACGAGCCGGCGGATTTACTGATCATCATTCACCGCTCGGCGAAAATTCTGAATATCCAGATGGACGAAGGCGGCGCCGAAGAAATCGCGGGCCGTTGCCGCGGCACGCCGCGGATCGCCAACCGCCTGCTGCGGCGGGCGCGCGATTTTGCCGAAGTGCGCGCAGCGGGCCGCATCACCCGCGAGGTCGCCCGGGAAGCATTGCAAATGCTGGGCGTCGACGCGAGCGGCCTGGACGAGGTGGACCGCAACCTGATGATCGCCTTGCTCGACAAATATGCCGGCGGTCCTGTTGGCCTGGGCACGCTCGCCGCCGTGCTCTCCGAAGAAGAAGACGCCATCGAAGAGATGTACGAGCCCTACCTCATGCAAATCGGCATGATCGACCGCACCCCCCGAGGCCGCGTCGCCACTCCCCGCGCCTATGAATACTTCGGACGCGACCTGCCGCGCCGCCAGCCGCGACTGTTCTGAGCTTCTCCGGCGAAGCGGTAAACAACTTCCTTCGAACAAGCATTACCGGCGTTCCAAGATCGGCGCGAGAGCATTTAATTTTGTGAGGACTCCTTGAGTTTCTTCAGCATTTCTTTGGCGCTTTGGTTGGTGGGATCGAGCGTCAGGGCCTTTTCGTAGTTTAACTGAGCGTTCTTCGGGTCGCCGGATTTCATGTAGGCTTCGGCAAGGCTGTCCCACACCTTGGCTGACTCTGGAAACGTGTTGGCATTCAGCTTGAAGACCTGAATGGCGCCTGGGACGTCCTTGCCCTCCAATAGAGTATAGCCAAAGGAATTTAGCGAGCCTTCTCCAAAATCGTAGGCGGAGCGGCCGTAGAACTTCTTCTTAAGATCGGCGTAATCGTCTAGCGCGGCTTGCAATCCCTTGATTCGGTATTGTTCGGATAGCTCTTCGTCGAGCGTCATGGGGCGCGGGCGGCCGTGATGGCAGGTGTGGCACCACATGTTCACAGGCTTGTCGCCACTCGGCGTGATTTTTTTCAGGTGATCGGTGATGTCGCCGAGCATGCGGTACATTTCGCGCGCGCGGTCCTTGTTGGGATTTTCGTCAGATGCAAAATCATAAGTGCTGAGTGGTTTGCCTTCCTCACCCTTGTGGCAATACGAGCAGCGCACACCCAGTGCTCTGGTAAATCCAATCATCACGGGCCGAAGCCGAGTTCCGGACCAATCCTTGGAAAAGACCTGAAGGTTCTTAGGTTTTTCCGGCCACGACCAGGGCTCTTGCGCGTGAGCGGAAACAGCGAAAGCAAATGTTAAGGAGAGGAGGGCCAGAATTCCCCAAAAGAGTTTGAACTTCATGCTGATGTCCTCCAAAGGATGCGGAGGTGGTGAGCGGCCTTGGTCTTATAGACGCGCGACGGACGGTTTGGGTGGCTGCTATTTCCCAGGATTGAAGTGCGACAGAGGATCCAAGGAACGAAGTTGGGAGGTGGACGAAGGAAGCAACCCTTACTTGCGCCTGGGTTTTTTGCGGGTGCGGGCGTATTTGAGGGCGATGAGGCCTTTGGAGAAGGTTTTGTTTTCGAGGAGGGTGAATTCGCGCTGGGGAAAGCCGCTGGGGAAGAGCGGGAGGCCTTCGCCGATTAATATAGGAACGATTCCGATATAAAGTTCATCGACCACGTCCTCTTTGAGGAAGTCGCGGGCGAGTTCACCGCCGCCCATCAGCCAGATGTTCTTTCCGGGGCGCTTGCGGAGTTGGTCGACGAAGTTTTTTGGGGATTGGTTGACGAAGGTGACTCCGCCGCGTTCGCCGGGCGACTGGGAATGGGAGAAGACGTAGCTCTTCATTTTTGAGTCGCCGAATCCGCCTCCGCCCATTTTGAGAGAAACGTCGTAGGTTTTGCGGCCCATGATGGCAGAATCAATGGTGGCGAAAAACGGGCCCATGGAATAGTCCTTGGGCATGAAGAGAAAATCGACCGCTCCGTCGGGGCGGGCGATGTAGCCGTCGAGGCTGATGCCGAGGCCGAGCACGACCTTGCGCATGGCGGCATTCTAAACGACGGAGAGCAAATTCTTCAACGGGCGTGTCCAGCGAATCTGCGGCGATGGAACGAGGCATATCGCCAGAGCGAAAAGGATTGCGCGGGAGTTTGGACTTGGGCTAACGTGCGGTTCGGCGTGAAGGAGTGCAAGGCTCAGATCGGAGGTATTCGTCATGCGGAATGTGATTCTTGCGGTGGTCGGTACAGTTTTGATGTCTTGCGGGGCTTATGGACAGAACGCGGCCTCCGGAACGCATTCTTGCGAGGGCCTGGAGCAACTGGAATTGCTGGGAGCGAAAATCCTGTCGGCGCAGACGGTTGCGGCTGGAGCATTCATGCCGCCGCCCAATTTGTCCCCTCGGATAGCGGGAGACCTCTCTTTCTACAAAAAGCTCCCCACATTCTGCCGGGTGGTGGTGGAAGCGACGCCGAGCGCAGATTCGTCGATCAAAATCGAAGTGTGGATGCCGGCGAAAGCTGAGAATGGCGGCGAGTGGAACGGAAAACTGCAAGGCCGAGGCAACGGAGGATTTGCCGGAGAAATCAGCTACCAGCAATTGGGAATCGGTGTGTCCCATGGTTATGCGATGACCGGCACGGATACGGGCCACTCCGGAGAAGCAACTTACGCGAGTTGGGCGCTGGGACATCCCGAAAAAGCGACCGACTACGGGTACCGGGGAATCCACGAGATGACGCGCGTGGCGAAGGCGGCGGTGAAGGCGTATTACAACAAGGGTCCGCAGCATTCGTATTTCTGGGGTTGCTCGAACGGCGGGCGGCAGGCGTTGATGGAAGCACAACGCTTTCCAGAAGACTACGATGGGATTCTGGCGGGAGCACCGGCCAATTACTTTACGCACCTGCTGACCAAAGCGCTTGCGGATGCGCAGGCGACGACTCTCGATCCAGCGAGTTACATTCCGTCGAGCAAGCTGCCGGCGATCGCTCGCGCGGTGAACGCAGCTTGCGACGCGCAGGACAGAGTGACCGACGGCATATTGAACGACCCGAGGCAATGTCACTTCGATCCGGGCACGATGCTTTGCAAAGAAGACGATTCGGAGAAGTGCCTGACAGCGGCACAGGTGACCACGCTGAAAAAATTGTATGAAGGCCCGAACGATGCGAAAGGACGAAAGATTTTTCCGGGCTATTTGCCGGGAGCGGAAGAGGGGCCCGGAGGATGGGAAACGTGGATTATTGGAGCGGCGCCAGGCAAAAGTTTGCTGTTCGCCTTCAGCGGCGGATACTTTTCCAACTTCGTTTATGGAAAGACGGACTGGAATTACAAGGACGCCAGCGTCGATCAAGCGATGAAAGCGGCCGATGAGAAGACCGCGCAAGTGTTGAACGCAACGGAGGCAAACCTCACGGCGTTCAAAGCGCGTGGCGGGAAGCTGATTCTCTATCACGGCTGGAACGATCCGGCCATTTCTGCGCTCAACACGCTCAACTATTACAACGATGTGGTGAGCAAGATGGGCGAGAAGGAAACCGAGGCGTTCGCGCGACTCTACATGGTGGCGGGGATGCAGCACTGTGGCGGCGGTCCTGGAACGGATTCGTTTGGGCAAGTCGACGCGGGCGCAAAGGATGCACAGCATAACGTGGAATTGGCGCTCGAAGAATGGGTGGAGAAGGGGATCGCGCCCGCCGCGATCGTCGCGACGAAGTACGAAGGCGGCAACCCTTCAAGGGGTGTAAAGATGACGCGGCCGCTTTGTCCGTATCCGCAGGTGGCGAAGTACAACGGCAGCGGAGACACAAACGACGCCGGCAATTTTGCATGCGTCACGGGGAACAAGTGAACGAAAAAGATTGCAAGAGGGTTTCGGCGGGGTCCGAGGTGCGGCGCGACGCGAGCGCGGTGAGCGGTTGAATCGGAGGAGGAAGAAAATGTTACGGAAAAGTGTTGTGAAGATTCTTGTTGTCTTGCTCGCGGTATTCGGTGCGCTCGGCACTGGGTTGGCGCAAATGCCGAATCCCTACGGCCCGGCCATCAGCCTCGAAGATGCCAAGAAGGCCGCCTTGCCGGCGCTGGCCGAAGCGGCGAAAAATAAATGGACCGTAGCGGTGGCGATCGTCGGCCCCGGCGGCACGCTCGTGTACTACGAGAAAATGGACAACACGCAGCTCGGCAGCGCGGAAGTGGCAATTGATAAAGCGCGGACGGCTGCACTCTTCAAGCGGCCGACGAAGGCGTTTCAGGATGTGGTGGCGGCTGGGGGAGATGGTCTGCGGATTCTCACGCTGAAAGGTGTGGTGGCAGTGGAGGGCGGAATTCCGCTGGTGATGGATGGAAAAATTGTGGGAGCGATTGGGGTAAGTGGAGGGACGAGCGTGCAGGACGGACAATGCGCGAAGGCCGGCGCGGAAGTGGTGAAGTAGGCTCCGGCGGCGACCGAGCATGGGTGAAAAGACCGTTTATCTCTCGCTGGGATCCAATATCGGGGAGAGGGAAAAGAATTTGCGCTCGGCGATTAATGAATTGCCGCATGCGGGTGTGGCGATTGCAAGGGTATCGTCGTTCTACGAGACCGAGCCGGTGGATTTGCGGGAGCAGCCGTGGTTCTTGAATTGTGTTGTGGGGACGGAAACGCATTTCGAGCCGTTCCTGTTATTGCGAGCTTTGCGCGAAATCGAAGCAAAGATGGGGAGCAAGAAGCTGGTGGCGAAGGGACCGCGGCTGATTGATATGGACATTCTGCTGTACGGTTCGGAGACGATTGACACACCGGAATTGCAGGTGCCGCACCCGCGAATGCATCTACGGCGGTTTGTTCTTGTGCCGCTTGCTGAAATTGCGTCGGAAGCAGTGCATCCGGGTTTGAAGCGAACTGTGAAACAACTGCTTGAAGAAACGCTGGATCGGAGTACTGTGCGGCGTTTTAATCCTGCCAAGTAGGGGCGCAGCAATCCGACCATGTCGGGACAGGTGCTGCGCCCCTGCAAGTGCGGACCTCCCCATCGCTTCAACTGGTGCGATGCAAAAGCAGGCGGTGCAAGGTGATGGATTTGGGTTGCAGGGCGTCGAGCTCGATTTGGGCGAACTGACCTTCCTTGATTTCACGCCAGCGATAGACGCCGGGCTCGGTTTCCTGAGTTTCGCGACCGTTCAAGCGGCGCAAGAATTCGCTGGCATTGTCGCGCGAAGCTGCCTGACGGTAGCTGGGACGGGTGAGGGCTTCGACGGCGTAGCTGCGAAGAAGCTTGCGCCAGTAGTGATCGAAGAGATCGCTGGAGGCGAAGATGTCGCTCCAAGCGACTTCGCCGCCATAAGCCACGACGACGCCGACAACGCGTTCATTTTTCAGACCTGACGTGGCTTGCGCGAAACGGCGTTGCAGCTCGTCAACAAAACCATCGATGGATACGCCGACGGCGCGCGATTCGTAAATCTTTTCGTAGGCTTCTGTGCGGCCATTGCCGGCGATGGCTGCTTGCAGGTTCTCAGTGGATATTTGAGGGCGTGGAGAAGCTGGAGGCGCCTTGGCGTTGGTGCCCTTGCGGACGGAATCCCAGACTTTGGTCTGGGCCTGATCAACGGCGGCGCTTTCGCGCACGCTCGGGTGAACGATGGTATTGGCGGCGGCGAATTGCGCGCTGCCGGTCCAGCGGCCGTGTTCGACGCAGAAGACATCGAGAGGCAGCGCCGGAGCGCCGACGGGAACGATGCGGTCCTTGCCGATAACGCGATCCTGCTTGCCGCCGCTGACGAGTTCGCCAGCGAGGAGCAGCAGGGGGCGCCTGCTGCGATTGATGAGTACAAGCTGGTTGACGGAAGCGCCGGTGGTGGGCGGTGTAATGTAGATGGGGCGGCCGTCGCGCGAACGCGCCAAGCCTTCGGAGCCCTGCTCGCGCACGAGCACTTCGCCGGTGGCGAGGCCTTCTTCGAGAGTGAGGAACGGGCTGGTGTCCTGGTTGTAGGAGCTGACCACTGGAAAGATGGAGATGTTCTCGTAGGTGACGGGATCGAGCAGCCGCCAGTCACCCTCGGGCCGCGGCGGTAGAGGGACAGGGGAGCCCGGCACTGAGCCGACGAAAGCCAAGCCGCCCAGCGCGGTAATGCCAAGAAGTCCGCCGAGCAAGGCGGTGAAAATCGTGCGTTCCATGAAAGCCTCCTTTGTGTGCACCCCACTTCGGTCAGAGCGAACCAGCGAGGACACGACTCGGGGTTAGAACGGGGAGGGGAGAGTTTCTTGCGCTGCTATAAGTTCTTAGTTGTAAGTTTTTAGTCTGGGGAAGGGACTGAGGAAATGGAAAGTGCCAAATTCCAGCAACTCGTTTAGCGGTTGGGATCACCGAGATTGATGCGGGGCTTGTTGCGCCGGGACCTGGAGGCTTCGCCTTCCTGTTTTTCGTATTCCGCGAGTTCCTCGTCAGTGTAGGAAAAGGTATCGCGCGAAGCGAACATGGAGTTCGAACGGGCTGCCAGTTTCTTCTTCTTGCGCAGGGCGCCAAATTCATGGCGGACCTGACGGATAGGACCCTCTATGGCTTTCACTTCGACGAGCAAATCGCTGACTTTTTCCAGGAAGTCATGAAGATGGTAGGGACGAAGGACATAGGGAAGGCGCGCGGCTTCCAAATGGACGATGTACTGGCCGCTGGCTAGTTCCGGGATAAGGTACAGGACGCGTACGCGGCCACCATCGGCAGCTGGGACGGTGGCAAGCTCGCGCAGCGTGACGAAGGCGGGACCTTGGACTCCCGTCAGCGCCACGTTGGCGATCACGAGCGACCATTCCCCGGTCTTGAGTTCAGACAGGAGCATCCGGGTGTCGGGAACGATCCGGACGCGCCAGCCCTCCGAGTCCAGGATCTGCTTGACGGCACTACCGCCCGGGGCATTGTCGTCGAGGACAAGAATACCGACCTGCTGGGCAACAGGAGTGGGACTAGTACTCATAAGACTTAGTATAGCGCGGAGTCCGTGACCAGGGGAAGAGAGTCAACAGCTTGCGGCGTATCGGGCACGGGCGTCGAGCGAGCTTCGAGACGAAGGGGCGAGAAGACTACTGACCCACCACGTAGACGCTGCCGAGGAGAGTTCGCTGTAATCCGGTGCCGTCCCAAAAAACTCGATTGACGACGGGACGATGCGAGGCATCAATGCCGCTAAAGAATACCTGGAGGCCGTCGCGGGACCACGCGGCAGCGCGGCCGGACTGCTCAGGGGGACAGAGGATCGCACGGCGTTTTGAACGCAGTTCGTAAAGGAAGAAACCAGCGGCCAGACCCATGGAGTCAACCGCAGTGCCGGCTGGAGCCGTCAGATAATTGGCCGAGACGAGCAGCAAGTCTGAATTGATGGGATGCACGCGAATTGTGTCTGAACTCATGATCTGAAACGTGGGGCCGTAGATGTCTTTGAGGGCCACGGCCTGCGGCAAGGTTTCTTCGCTCAGCCAATAGACGTTCAACATATCTGTCGCCAGAAGGGTGTGATTGTCAGTCCAGCCGTGGAGAGCATCAACAGGTTGCGGCGAAAAGGAAACGGCCGATTCCGCGTTGCCGGAAGGGAATACCCAAACCTGCCACGAGCGATCAACGGCTTTGAGGAAAGCGATTCGGTGGTCATCGGGTGACCAGAACGCCTGCCGCACCAGGCCGTGGACCAAATCCAGCGACTTGCCGGAATCAAAGTCGTAAAAAACGATGGTGCGCTCTGGACTGGTTGTTGAATCGGAGCGCGTGAAAAGAAGCTTCTTGCCGTCATGAGAGAGGGCCAATTCGGCACCGGCCGGCGCCGCGATCTTCTTCGTTGCGCCGCGGCTGAGAACAACGCTACCCGCCGAATTCAGGTAGGCGACGGCGACGGGAGCCTTGAAGTTGGTAATGGTTGGGGCGGGCGGCTTCTTCTTGCCGGTATCTTCCTCTTCGTCGGGTTGATTGTTGATCTTGGGAAAGAGTTCGGCGGCGATGCGCGCACAGCCTCTTAGGGAGCCAAGCTGTGCGTGCTCGACGGAAGCGCGGAAAGAGTATTTCCCGGAGGGAGGCGGCATGGGAGTGAGGGTATCGTTCTTGGCATCGGTACAAGCTTCGCGCGAAAGGTGGACGGCGACGGCAGCGCCGGTGGCGGAATCTTTGGCATGGTAAATCCAGGAATCGGCGGCGGCTTCGTGGGTGACGTCGGCGGGTTCGAGCGGGATTGGCGGGTACCCTGGGCGATCCATGCGCTCGGGGCCTTTCTGGCCGATGCGCAGGCTCCAACTCGGATCGTTTCCGAAGGCAAGGAGGAGAATGGGATAGTGGGTCGATTGAGGGGCTGGCGGACCGGTCGGCGGCTTCTTCGCCGGTGGAGGATTCTGGCCGAGGGATAACGCGGGCAGGCCTGCAAGAAGCAGGGATGCCGCCTTCAGAACGTTCTTGGATCCTTTAGACATGGAGACCGCGGTTCTCCCGGGCTATGAGAATACCCTGCGAGAGCCGGGGAGGCAATTGTCTGGGAGGATTCGCGAAGGGACCGCGTATCCAGGGTGGCACGGTAAGGGGAGGTGGAGAGGCAAAGTCGTTTGCGAATAAAAAGCGAACAATTATGCTTGACAAAGCGAACAAAAAGCGAAATGCTTCGGCGTGCTTCGAGGTGGGCTATGTCTCCAGTTCACTCCTTATCGGCGCCGAGTTTTGCGATTCAGCGCCGCCGCGCTTTACCAACTACAGTAGGACTCTTTCCCGAGTGCCCTGATGTCATAAGCCCAATGGAAATGGTCCAAGGCCCTGCCCCGGCTGCGGACCGCAGTAGCGATTCGAATCGCCCGGCGACGGATTGCCCCCCGGCGTCAACGACCTCGCGCGGAAGCCAAAGCCGCGGCGAAGGTCCGATTCGAATTGCTCCTGCGAACCCCACCGAACGCGCTCACGCGCGGCTGGTCGGCATTGCCCGCCTCGCAGCATCCTCCCCGCCGGCAGAGACGCGACGGAAGTCCGCGGAGAAGCCGGAGTATTTTGTGCTGCCGGTCAAGTCGATCCTGAACCGGTGCGATTCGAACCGCGTGCCGTTCGAGTGGACGATCAATCCTTATCGGGGCTGCGAGTTTGCCTGCAAATATTGCTATGCGCGGTACACGCATGAATACATGGAGCTGGACGGGTCGGAGTTCGAGAAAAAGATTTATGTGAAGAAAGATGCGGCGCCCTTACTGGCATGGGATGTGGCGCATAAATATTCGTATGAGTCGGCAGGGTCGGGCGGAGCGCGGCCGGACCACATTGCCATCGGGACGGCTACGGACCCGTATCAACCGGCGGAGCGGGAGTACGGGGTGACGCGAGCTTGCTTGGAAGAACTAGCAAAACGCGAGGGGCTAAGCGTATCGATTATCACCAAGTCAAATCAAATCGTGCGAGACATCGATGTACTGCGGAAGATTGCGAAGCGGTCCAACCTGGGTATCGATATTACGATCACCACATTACGCGCGGGACTCACGCGATTGCTGGAACCGCGCGCGCCGCGGCCGGATTTGCGGCTGGCGGCGGTGAAGCAATTGCGGGAAGCGGGGCTGGCGGTGGGCGTGTCCGCGTCGCCCCTTATACCTGGAATCACAGACCGTGATGGGGATTTGGAGGCTGTGGCTGAGGCGGCGAAAGAGGCTGGCGCGCAGTGGTTCTTTTCGGGCGTGTTGTTCTTGATGCCGTCGTCGGCGAAGCAGTTTCTCCCATTTGTCCGGGAGAAGTTTCCGCGGCTGGCAAAGCAGTATGGAGATTGGTATGCGAAGAATGGATATGCTCCGGAGGAGTACCGGAAGAAGGCTTCGCTGCGGGTGGCTAGAATACGGGAGAAATTCGGTTTTGCGGCGAGGCCGTGGGTGGAGGCGAAAGGAAAGGCGCCTTGCGCGCAGATGACATTGAGTTGGGATATTGCATTGGTAGCACCCGGGGAAATTCAAGTTCGGAGTGTTGTCAGTGGAGAATCAGTCAGTGGCGCGGCTGGCGGTTGAGGTTGAGGAGAATAAGGAAAAACGCCGACAGCGATGTCGGCGCTAAGTGATTACGGGACGATGATGCGGGATTCTTCGCGCTTGAGTTCAGGGGATTTAGGGAATTGGCCGCGGAGGAATTCGATAAAGCGGCGCGAGCGCGGACGGCCGTTGGTGCGAAGCAAACCCATCCTGTAAAGAAAAACCCACAGATAAAAGAGTTCCATGTCCTTTAGGACGGGCGCGTCCGAGCGTTCGGCTTGTTGTTTCTTGACCTCAGAAATGAAAGCGATCAATGCGGCATAGAGTTCGCGCGGGAGCAGAGCGTCTGGTGGTTTCTCGTAAATGATGCCAGAGCTTAGCGTCTTGTAAGTTTGGGCAAGGGAATGGATGGCGGCGAGAACGTCGGTGTCTACGGCGGCGGGCTGGACGGCGCAGAACTTGGCGATGGAGAATGCCAGCGCGGCCAAGAGCTGCTGATGGGTATAGACGATGTCCTGCGGGATTTTTTCATCGAGCAACGGAGTATCGGCGGGCAGGGAGCGTTGATGTTCGTCCTCGTAACGGTGGGCCGCAACAAGATAGGAGCAGTCGGAGGGGCAATCGATGGCGACTTCGCGCTCCGTGCCGCAGCAGACGGCGCAGATTTTTTCGCCCTTGGCGGGACAGAAGCGGGCGGGTTTGCGCTTGTCGCAGATCGGGCAGGACACGGAATCTCCCCAGGACGTCAGGACAATTGAGCAGAATACGCGGTGCGGCAATAAAAGACAAAATCAGGCGGACCTAATCGGTGAAGTTGACGTGATCTACCCAGTTCCTAGCAGGGGTTGTTACGTCAAGGAAAGCTACCAAGGTAGACAGGATTCTAGAGAGTTGTGGAAGACTCTTTCCCCGCCAAGGAGCATGCCAATCCCCATGTCACCACCGGCACCAGGGTCATGCCCAAAATCCCCTATTTTCTCGATACGATAGAAAGTATCTCTGAGCAAACTCAAAGGCAGACGCAAGTCCAGAAAGATGCCTCGATGGAAGATACAGTTCTTGCCCAGCTATCGGGCGCAAAGGCCGGTGTTGACGATGTGCTTGCTGGGTTTCAGCTGATAAGTAAAGTAGGGCACCGCGACGCGGAACGTTAGAGGATCGTCGTTCGCGCAGTGGCCCGGGCTTTGCTGCGAGCAAAGAGGACTGGCCAGGTGGTCATCCGCAAAAGCAATATTGGCGCGATGCTGCATGTCGAGTGCCACCTGGAAGAAGTCTGCGAGGGCGCGGCTGTCGCCGTTGGAGCAGCCTGTGCCGTTGGTGCAGACGGTTCCAGCGTGGATGAAATGATCGCTGGCGATGTGCTGCGTGAAGGACGGAATTGCGGTGTGGCCATTGACGGATTCAGCCATGTAGACGCTCCACTGCGCCCAGCAGTTGGTAGTGCCATCGGTGCACGTTGGCTGCATAGCAGCAACATTGTTGGAGTTGCCTGCGAGGCTCGATCCCAGCCAAGTTACGACGACGTGACCGTTGGCGTCGGCGGCCACCCAGGGGAACACGTTGGACTTGCCAACCGCTCCGCCCTGATTAACGGGTACGGGGGACGTCCAAGTGTTGCCCAGGTCAGACGACGAAGAGAGGAAGATATTTTGGTTGTCTGACCAGACGCTATAAACGTAGCCAAAGTTGTCGACAGCGAGCGCAGGAAAGATATTGTTGCCGCCGTTGGCCGCCCCGGGTGAGCCTTCTGGACTGGTGAATACCTTGTGATCGGTAAAGGTGATGGTCGGCGCATCCAGGCCGGCATCCGTCGACACGCCAACGTAGAAGCTGCGGAGCGGTCCGGTAGCGGCGTTTTCCGTGGCGTTATCGGGCGCTACGAAGGCGACGTAAAGATTGCCTTTGCTCGGACAGGAACTGGTGTTGTGGTCGACTTTGATCTGGGCGGCGACGTTTCCGCTGTCAGTGGGCACGAGGCTGCCGGCGGCGGGGAGGGTCGCGGCGTCGATGGCTTCACCGGCACCGGCGACGTAGGTGAGGCCGCCGTTGTTGGAGCGCTGTACCTCGATGTTGAAAGTGGCCAAGTCGTGATAGCTGATATACACGGTGGAGGGATCATCAGGTGCATCGTTCCACATGCGGTCGTCCCCGGGGACCACTGCGGCGACGACATTAGGCGGAGTGAAGAAAACATCGCCGCGATTCCGGGAATTGGTAGCGGTGACACCCGGCGCGAGGGTCAGGCTGGTGAAGGCAAGGTTCGAAATAGCGGAATTGTTGGGATCCGGTGCGTTGACAGCGATGTCCGCATCGCCGCCGCCCGGGGCTACGCCGAGATTGGTGGGACTCCCCACGTTATTGACGCAGCCGCCGCCGTTCAGCCCGAAGATGCCGCAGTTGTCAGGCTGGCCTTCATATTTAAAAGGCAGAGTTCCGTTGGCGTTGGGCGCGCCATCAATGGATTGATTCCAGCGCCACAGATCCGCACCGCCAGGAACACCGCGAATGGATTCGACGTAAATCGTTCCCTGAGAGTCGACACGGTCAGCGGGTTCCACGCCTTTCACGATGAACGCCAGCGGGCTTAAGCCGGTGGGAACAGGAGCTAATTGAGGCAAGCATAGGCTTTGATTGGGGCTGAAACCGTCACTACCAGGGCCGATGAAGGCCGGAATCGCTTCGGCGCCACCGCCCGCGCCGGTTTGACTGGGGCAGGCGTGCTCGCCTGCCGGGTCAGGATAGGAACTTTGCGCCAGGACATGAAATTGGCCGACGGGCCCGATTTGCATCAATGGAACGAGAGCGAGCAGCAGGACACTTGCGAAGAGAATTGCGAGCATCGGTTTTCTCATAAGTTTGGCTCCTTCGGCTTGACTGGAACTTGGCATGGACACTTGACCCCGCCCAGAGACGCCTGGACCATCACAGTCAATTTTGGCCGACGCACACTGGAGAAGATCTAGGCCGAGCCCTACAAGAAACACATGGGGCAGAGCCAATGCTTTCTTGGACACGCCGTTTCCTGAGATACGCGGACGATATAGAAGGAACGGGGGATGTTCCGCAATCAGGTAACCAGCGCAAACCAGGCTCAGGAAAAAGCCTGAGATTTCTCCACGCGAAAACGCGGTCTCTTTCGACGTCAAGCTGCTCGCCGCAGGCTCTGATAGAGAATCAGGGCGCGACGGTTACACACCACCGGCGCATCGGCGGGAGACCGGCCGCCAAAAATAATAGAGAGCCTAAGGGCGCCGTGCGGCCTGGGCCCTCCGGATCAAGTCGTTCGAGGGTAGGCCGGGATCAGACAACTTTCTGGCGGTCTCCTTGCCCGCGACGGGCAGGCTGGACGAATCGAGGAGTCCGAGTTGAACCAGGACGGAAGCCTGGTCCCAATAGATGTGCTCGTGGGCCAGCTTTCCTTCCCGAAAGTGGACAATGACGACCAAGGCGCACTCCACGCGCTTCCCTGTGGGAGCGATGCCGGGAAGCATCCAATCCATCTCCACAGTGTGGGTAAAGCGAAAAATCATCTCGTCCACCAGCCGCTCCGCCCCGATGGTCCGCGAGACCGGCACGATCTCCGTATCCGGGGGCATCCTGGGGATGAAGTGCCGCGAATAAAATTCGCGTAACTGCTCGTGACCGACCCCGCCGGTCAACACCGGGATGTGGTTCACGTAGGCGTCGGGCACCATCGTGTCCAGGGTGGCATTCGTATCATGCGTGGTGAACTCCTCGCGGAGATGCATTTCCCACAGGTCGTTGAGGAACTGCTGCTCGGGCGTCAAGCCGTGGTTTGTTCCTTGCTTTTCACTCATCGCGGAAGGCCTTTCTGAGCCGGGGATTGGACTCTCTTGCCGGCCCGCACACTTGGGTAAGAGGTCGCTTTGACTCTGATCCGCACTCCTGCGTCCAGCCTTCCTTTTCGTCAGAAGGCGAAAGGCCAGATGATTCCATTGAAATCCACTGATGTCTACTGACGCTCCCCGTGCCATCGCGCGAAAGTTCAGGCCATAATGACTTTGTTCTGGAAACGGCGGGCGGCAATGACCAGGAGAATGGTGCCGATAGCGAAGAGAGCCAGGCCGTCAGTCCATAGATGGGCGATGCCTGCCCCACGGAGGATGATGCCGCGGGTGATATTGATGTAATAGCTGGCGGGAATGAAATAGCTGATGACGTAGAAGACGGTGGGCATGGTCTCACGCGGGAAGATGTAGCCGGAGAAGAAGATGCTGGGGAGAAAGGTGAGGAAGGCGAGTTGGATGGCCTCCGACTGCGAGTTGGCTTTACTGGAGACGAGAATGCCGATGGAAAGCGAAACGAAAAGATAGGGAAGAGAAAGTAATGCGAGAAGTAAAACGTTGCCGTGAATGGGAACCTGAAAGACGAAGCGCATGAAGCAGAGAATCAGGCACAGTTCGGAGAAACCGATAGCGAGATAGGGAAGGAGTTTGCCGAGAAGAAGGCCCATAGGGCGGACGGGCGTGACAAACAACTGTTCGAGCGTGCCGCGCTCTTTCTCGCGGACGATGGAGAAAGCGGTCAAGAAAGTAGTGACGTTCAACAAGAGAATCGCCGTCAAGCCGGGCAAAAGGAAATTTGGGGAACGGGAGTCCGGGTTGAAGAGTACTTTCGGGCGCATGTCCACGGCAAAGCTGGCGCGATCCGGAAGAACGCGGCGAAGGGATTCGTCGAGACCGATGGAGGTGGTGACGTTGATGGCTTGACCGGCGACGGAAGAGTCCGAGCCGTCGATGAGGACGAGGACTTGGGCGCTCATGTTGTGGAGGAGGCGGTCGGAATAATCGACCGGGATTTTGATGCCGACGCGCGCCTTTCCGGCAATGATGGCGTCATTGAGGTCGCCATCGTTTTCGACATAACGGATGATATGAAAGGTGTCGGAATTTTTCAGGCGATCGAGCAGTTCGCGGCTCTCGCGGCGGCCGTCGGCGTTAAAAACGACAGTGTTGACCTGACGAATGTTCGTGTCAATGCCGAAACCAAGAACAACCATTTGCAACAGAGGAATGACGAGGGAGAAAAAGAGTGTCGCGGGGTCGCGGCGGACATGCAGAACTTCTTTGTAAAAGACAGCGCCGAACCCGCGGAAGAAGTTACGCACGGGCGGCCTCCAGCAGAGCTTGATGCTTGTAGGTGAGTTCGACGAACACGTCTTCGAGGCTGGGAGCGAGCGGACGAATCTCGGCGACGGCAATGCCGTTCTTCAGGAGCTGTTCGCGAAGGTCGTCGAGATTGAAATGATCCTCGATGAGCGCATGGATGGATTGACCGAAAATGGTGGCGCTGCGGATGCCGGGAACCTGACGGGCGAAACGTAGCGCGCGCGTGACTTCGGGCGTGGTGATTTCTACGCGCATGGTGCCGGGAGGCTGAACGTCGGGGAGTTCGCGGAGCGAATTGGGCGTGCCGTCGGCGATGAGCTTGCCGTAGTAGATGTAGGCGACGTGGCTGCAGCGCTCGGCTTCGTCCATGTAGTGAGTGGTGACGAAGAACGTGATGCCGTGGCCGGAAAGCTCGAAGAGAAGATCCCAGAGTTGGCGGCGCGCCACGGGGTCGATGCCGGCGGTGGGCTCGTCAAGGAAAAGAAGTTTCGGCTCGTGCAACATGGCGCAGCCGAGAGCGAGGCGCTGCTTCCAGCCGCCGGAAAGTTGCGCGGCCAGGCGATTGAGATACGGTGCAAGGCCGTTGAGCTGGACAATTTCGTCAATGCGGCGCTTCAGGCGCGCGGGCTCCAGGCTGTAGATGCGCCCGTAAAACTGCAGATTTTCCGTGACGGTCAGATCGTAGTACAGGCTGAAGTTCTGGGACATGTAGCCGATGCGCTCGCGGACGGACTCGGAGTCGGTGCGGACATCGAGACCTTCGACTTGCGCTTCACCGCCGCTGAGTGGCAAAAGGCCGGTGAGCATTTTGATGACAGTGGTCTTGCCGCTGCCGTTGGGTCCGAGGAAACCGAATATTTCGCCTTTTCCGACGCGGAAGCCGACATCGTTGACGGCGGTGAAGTTGCCGAAGCGGCGAACGAGGTGCTCGGCGGAAATGGCAACTTCCCCGTTCATTTGTGGAGTCGTAGCCACAGCTTTAATTCCCCGCTTTCAGTCTCACGTCGGCGGCCATGCCAGCGAGGACGCGGCCAGCGGGATCATCGATGCGAATCTTCACGCCAAAAACCTGGTGCACGCGCTCCTCGCGAGTCTGAACGTTGCGAGGCAGGAATTCAGCCTGCTGGTTGATCTGTTCGAGGACGCCTTCGAAAACTGCATTCGGAAAAGAATCAACTCGGACTTCCGCTTTCTGCCCGAGTTTTAGGCGGCCATATTCGGTTTCTGGAATGTAAATGCGAACATAGATTTGATCTCTTTCCAAAAGAGTAGCGACAGGAGTATTCGGTGCGATGAGGTCGCCTGGGCGGACGTCGAGAACTTCAACGATGGCGGCGGAGGGAGCGGTCACCTGGCGCTCGCGGAATCGTGCTTCGTCGTAGGCATAGGCCGCTTTGGCGAGGTCGACGTCTTCGCGACGGTTGCCGCGCTCGAGCTTTTCCAGGTTGGCTTGTGCCTGATGGTAGTGTGCTTCGGCTGAGGCGATTTCCTCGGGACGATAACCGCGCTGGAGTTCTTCGAGCCGGTGCTGGGCGCTCTGTTGCTGGGCCACGGCCACTTTCCAATTGGCTTCGGCGGTATCACGTTGTTGTTTGGAGACGAGATCCTTTTTTGCGAGCGCTTCGTAGCGGTCGAAATCCAGATGCGTGCGGATTTCGTCGGCCTTGGCGCGATCGAGATCCGCTTGGGCGGTGGCGATGTCTTCTTTGCGATAACCATTCCTTTTTAGTTCGTAGTCCGCTTTGGCTTGAGCCGCGGAGGCCCGGGCTTCCGCGATTTCCTCGGGACGGTAGCCGCGCCGGGCTTTTTCGGCGCTGGCGCGGGATTGTTCGAGGGAAGCCAGCAATTCTTTCTCGTCAAAGGTGATCAGAACCTGGCCCGGCTGGACGGAGTCGCCTTCGCGGACCAGAACTTTGTCGATGCGGCCGCCGATCTTGGAGCCGACGCGGATGTCGCGGGCTTCGACAGTGCCGGAGCCTTGCAGGGCGGTATCCCGGTGGAACCAACCGGCATAGACCGCAGTGGCAGCAAGGACGACGGCGGCGGCAAGAAGGATCAGGATGCGCTGGCGGTTCATGAAACTAGTCTCCTGAGGTGAAGAGAGGCGCCGGCAGCGGTGGCGACGAAATGCCGCGAGGCGCCAAGCCGGACCAGAGCAGGTTGAACGCAGCTTCGATCCGGGAATGCAACGTTGCGTCGCCGTAGAGCGACCAGATCAGCAGAGTGCCGAAAATGGTTTGACGAAAAACCTGGGCAATTTCCGCGGCCGGAAGGTCGTTGCGGATTTCGCCGCGGTCCTGTCCGAGCTGAATCATTTGAGTATGGAGGGCATGCACGCGTTTTTGCACATCCATCATGGCGGCGCGAACTGGAGTCGTCGAGAGATAGGCCTGGAGAAGAGCACGGATGATGGCAGGGTTGCGGGTAGGCTCCTGGGTCATGCGGACGCCGAGCGAGCGCAAGAACTCCGGCATGGGCTCGCCCGTCTGGCGCGCCATCTCGATGGCTACTTCCAGCTTGCTGAGTTGCATCTCTGCAAAGGCCAGCAGGATGTGGTCCTTGCTCGGGAAATAATTGAAAAACGTGCCTTTGCCAACGTCCGCGGCTTCGGTGATGTCCTCGACAGTGGTTTCAAGGAAGCCTTTGTTGGCGAAGAGATTAAGAGCAGCGCGAAAGAGGCGTTCGCGGATTTCCAAACTGCGGCGCTGACGTCGGCTGGGGTTCGAGGCCGAGCTGCTGGGGGTAGTGCGAGATCTCTTGGAAATGGACATATGACTAACGCTCATACATGACTATAGGTCACTAATCGCCGGATGTCAAGTACGAAGCGCACCCTAGAACTACGAGTTGAGGAGAACGCGAGTAACAGGCAAAAAAAAGAACACCCCGGCGAAAGCCCAGGTGTTCGGGAAGGCGTCTGTTGTATGTAATTATTCTCTGAGCGATGCCGGATCGGACAGGTTCTTCGGCGACTTCTTATTGAGCAGGCCGATGAGCTCCTGTGCGGCGGGAGGAACGGCGACGGCACCCTTGCGAACAATAGCCTCCGCTTCAACCTTCTTGTTGTAGATCCTTTCGTTGCCGTCGTTGTCCGGCCGGAGGGTTGAGCCTTCCAGCGAGATTCCCGCAAACAAGCCGCGGGCTCGGGAGTAAGTCAGAACTTCGGCCCGCAGGGTGGCGTCCGTGGCGGCTTCGGCATCGCGGCCCTTGGGGCCAGCGGCGGCAGAAGCGTTTGCGCCGAGTTTGACCTTACTATGGAGAATGGCCTTGGCGCCGCGCGGATTCATGACCAAAAGGACGAAGTCGGTGGCCTGGCCTCCAAGCTGAAAGCCGACACTGCCGCCCTCAAGCGCCATCATGCTGGGGGCGCCCCATGGTCCGGTAAAATGCTCACCGGTGCGGCAGGTCATGGCGCCGCGGCCGTAGCTGCCGCCGATAATGAAAGCGGCCTTAAGCACGGAAGGGAAAATGATGACGCACTCGGCTTTGTCGAGAAGGTCTGGAGGAATGTCATCGGGAATGTCCAGGATTTCCTTGAGAACCGTCCCGCAATTGTCTAGACGATCGGTCTCCTTTTTGTCCTCTTTTGCGGAGAGAGGAAGGGCGACCAGGGCCCATGTCACCAGGAATGAAATCAATCGCTTGAGCACGAATCACCTCGTCGTAGTTTTCTGGGCTAGAGCCATCATAGGGTGCCCGTGGGCTGGGTGCAAGCTTAAGACTGGAAAAGGGCAAGGTGCAGAGTTTGTTCTACGGAGTGAGACGCAAGCAAGACGGAAAGAGTTGCCTTTCGATTATACTTTTGCGGAACGAGTCGCACATGAGTGAAAGATGAGAATTGAGAAAATCCTGCAGCTAGTTGCGGCGGTGGTGATGGCTAGCGCCGTCTGTACATTCGGAATCGGCGTGCCACCGCTGCGCGCACAATCAAAAGCGAAGTCGTGGGCGGCGTGCTGCGGAACGAAGAAGCAGAGCGCGGCTTCGAAGAGGGCCACGGCGAAATTCGCTGCGCGCGCGGACGCCTTGCTGGGAACAATGCCCACGAGCAAAGGCGAGTGGGGACTGCTCATCGTGGACGCCGAGAGCGGCGAGACGCTTTTCGAACAAAACGCGGACAAATATTTCGTGCCGGCCTCCAACATGAAGTTGTTCACCACGGCGCTGGCGCTGGCGAAACTGGGGCCGGAGTTCCGCTTCCACACGACGCTGGAGACACAGGGCGCCATTTCGAACGAGGGGGTGCTTGGTGGAGATCTGGCGCTTGTGGGGCATGGCGATCCGAATCTCTCGAACAGAAAATTCCCGTATGAACTGAAGGAAGAATTCGATGGCCCGCAGGAGAAAGCGCTCGTGGAGCTTGCGGACGCGCTGGTGGCTAAGGGAGTCAGGGAAATTTCAGGGGATGTGATCGGCGACGACAGTTATTTCCCACGGGAGCGCTATCCGAATGGCTGGGAAATCGACGATATGGTGTGGGAGTACGGGGCGGCCATTTCCGCGATCGTCGTGGACGACAACACGGTAGCGGTGACGCTCACGCCTGGGGAACAGGCGGGCAATCCCGTGCAGGCGGCAGTGAATCCCGCAACGCCGGATTTCACAGTGGAAAATGATGTGACTACTTCCGCAACAGACGTGAAATCGGATCTGACGCTCACGCGGGAACCGGGATCGAATTTGGTAGTGGTGAAGGGCCACCTGCCAGCAAGGAGCACGCCGCGGAAACTGGTTCTGGCGATTGAAGAGCCGGCGCAGCATGCGGCGGCGTTATTGAAGCGGTTGCTGGAAGAGCGGGGGGTAAAGGTAACGGGCGTCGCGAGGGCCCAGCACGTGCGTGCGGAACCCGGCGGCGATCCGGTTGTCCTGGCGGAGCATGTTTCCGTGCCGTTGGGCGAAGGGGTGAAACTGATCAACAAGATCAGCCAGAATCTGCATACGGAAATGCTGTTGCGGACGGTAGCGCGACAGAGTGGACCGTGGACCACGCCGGACGAGCTGATGAAAATTCCAGCGGATTTCTATGAGGCTGCAGGGATCACGCCAGGCGACGTGATTCAAACGGACGCTTCGGGATTGTCGCGGCACGATTTGGTGACCCCGCGGGCCATTGTGACGTTGCTGAACTTTGCGCAAAAGCAGCCCTGGTTCGGGCCCTATTATGCGTCGCTGCCGGTGGCGGGACAGGACGGCACGCTGGAAGATCGCATGAAAAACACGCTGGCGGCGGGACGAATTCACGCGAAGACGGGTTCGGTTGAACACGTGAGGACGCTTTCGGGATTTGCAGAGACGCCAGGCGGGCGGCGCGTGATCTTTTCGTTCCTGGGCAACAATCAGGGCGGGAAGAGTCACGAAGCGGCAGATGCCTTGACGGGATTGTGCGTGGCGATGCTCGAGGAGTTCAACATGACGCCGCCGAAGCGCGGGCTGGAACGCAAACACCCGCAGTGACAGCAAAGAGTGCAGATGGGAAAAGAATTCGTCGTCACAGTGTTTGGCAGTTCGCGGCCGCGAGAAGGAGACGCGGACTACGAGGAAGCGCGGACACTGGGGCGAGCTCTGGCGAAGCACGGTTTCTCTGTTTGCAGCGGCGGTTACGGCGGGGCCATGGAAGCCGTGTCGCGCGGCGCGAAAGAGGCCGGCGGGAAAACGTACGGGGTGACCGCTGATTTTTTCAAGAATGCGAAGCTCAATGCCTGGGTTGACGAGGAAGTGCGGATGAAAACCTGGGAAGAGCGGCTCTTTGAGCTGATCCGGCGCGCGGACGCTTTTGTGGCCTGCAAAGGCGGAACAGGTACGCTCGTGGAGCTTGCCGTGGTGTGGGAGATGCTGAACAAGTCGGTGATGGACGAGAAACCGTGCGCGGTGCTTGGAGAGTTCTGGCAGCCCGTTCTGGATCGCGTGCGAGAAGTAGAGTTGGGCCATCCGCGGCCGTGGGGCGAGGCCAACGGTCGGCTGGTGTATGTGGCGACGTCGCCAGGCGATGTAGCGAGTCATCTGAGCGCGAAGTTGAAGCACAGCTAGCGATGTCACGAACGGCACAAGACGTATTGGAGTTCGACAAGCTGCGAGAATTGCTGCGGTTGAGGACGACGTGTGCGCCGGGGCGACGAGCGGTGAACGCGCTGGAGCCGGGGATGGAGTGCACTTCGCTGGAATCGGCGTTCGCGTTGATTCGCGAAGCCTGGGAATGGTTGCGCGCGGAGCGCGAGCTGGGATTTGGGGCGCTGGCTGATCCGCAAGGCTGGCTCGAACGGATTAAGGGGCCTGGCATGGCGCTGGAGCCGGGCGAATTCCTGGATGCGGCGTCGTTGCTGGAGACGGCGGGATGGCTGCGCCAGCAGTTTCGCGAGGACGCGGCGAAGTTTCCCTTGCTGGCGGCGCGGGCTGCTTCGCTGGGCGATTTTCGAGATATGCACGCAGCGATCCGGCGGTGCATCCTGCCGAACGGCGAGATCAGCGATGACGCGTCGGCGGCATTGCGGCGCATCCGGACAAATATCACCGAGGCGCGCGATACCATCCAAAAAAATTTAAAGCAGATATTGCGCGCGCGGAATGCGGAAGCCGGCGAAGACTACGTCACGCTGCGGAACGATCGTTTCGTGATTCCGGTGCGAGCCGAGCATCGGCGCAGCCTTCCCGGCGTGGTGCACGGAGCAAGCGCGACGGGGCAAACGGTATTCATGGAACCGTTTGAAACCGTCGAGTCGAACAATCAGCTGGTACAGCTTGCCGAGGATGAAGCGGCGGAAATCGTGCGGATTCTGCGCGAGCTCACGGAGAAGTTGCAAATGATTCGAGGGCCGCTCCAGACGGCCGCCGGGACGATTGCAGAGCTCGACAGCGTGTTTGCGCGGGCGCGATTCGGGCGGGATTTTGACGCCGCGATGCCGGAATTTTCCGCATCCAGTGAACTGCGGCTGGAAGGTGTCCGTCATCCGGTGCTCGAGGACAAGCTTCGCAAAGAAAATCGCCCGATTGTTCCAATGACCTTGACGCTTGGCGGAGAAGAACGCGTGCTGGTTATCAGCGGGCCCAATACGGGCGGCAAAACGGTGGCTCTGAAAACGACGGGAATGGCCGCGCTCGCTGCGCAATCTGGAATTCCAGTGGCCGCGCAGCGGGCCGTGATGCCGCTGTTTGATCGCGTACTAGTGGACATCGGCGACGAGCAATCCATCGCCGCGGATTTGTCCACGTTCTCGGCGCACATGTTGAACTTGAAGACGATGCTGGAGGCAGCAACGCCGAATTCGCTCGTGCTGGTGGATGAAATGGGCACGGGAACGGCGCCGGAAGAAGGGGCCGCGCTGGCGGTGGCGCTACTGGACGAATTTCGCGCGAAGAATTGCATCGTGCTGGCGACCACGCATCACGACCGGCTGAAGACGTATGCATCGACGACGCCGGGTGTGGTGAACGCCGCCGTGGAATTCGACGACGTGAATCTGCGCCCCACTTACCGTTTAATGGTGGGCGTTCCTGGCGGCTCGAGCGGGATTGCGATCGCGAAGCGATTGGGGATCGCTGAAGGAATCATCGAACGCGCAAGGTCGCTGCTGACGCCCGAATCGCGCGAAGCCGCCGACCTGATCGCTTACTTACATCGCAGCCGCGACGAACTGGACCGCATGCAAGGGCAGATGACGACGGAGCGGCACGCGCTGGAGGAAGAGCGCAAAAAGCTGCGCACCGAATGGGTCGAACGGCAGCAGAAGCGCATCAAGGAACTGGAAGCGCAGTTCGCGGAGATGCAGAAGCGCTTTGATGAGAATGTTGCCCGCGTCGTCGAAGCGGTGAAAGAACGGGAGCTGCGCGCGCAAGTGGAGAAAACTGCGCGGCGGAAGATGCAAGACGTCCGCGGCGAGGCGCGCGAAGAGTTGAATACCGCCGTGGTGCAGACCATCTCGGAGTCGCAAGCCGACCTCGGCGTTCATGCCGCTTCGCTCAAAGTAGTGAGCACTGACCGGCTGCAACCCGGCGCGAAGATTCGCGTGCGCGGTTTCAGCAAGCCGGTCGTGTTGCGGCGGATTGATGGATCGTCCGCGGAGATCGAAGCCGGGCCATTGCGGATGAAAGTGGCGCTGGACGAAATTACTGGAATAGAAGGAGCGGCCGCGACGGCTAAATCAAATTTGCCGGCGGCCAAGTGGCAGAGTGTGACGGTAACTTCCCAGCGCGGCGAATCCGGCGCTTCCGACGAAATCAACGTGATCGGCATGACCGTGGAAGAAGCCACGAACCGGCTCGACAAATTCCTGGATGATGCCGCGTTAGCGAACAAAGCGCGCATCAGGATCATTCACGGACACGGAACGGGTGCGCTGCGCAAAGGAATTGGCGCATTTCTGGCTTCGCACCCGTTGGTTGAGAAACATTCGTTTGAAACCGAGGAGCATGGGGGAAAAGCGATCACCGTCGTGGAACTGCAAAGATAGAAAATAGAAATGGGAAATGGAAAATAGTCAGCGAGCCCGATCCTGTTTCTGTAGATATGCAAGCCTTGCCGCTTTGCTATACTCGCCGCGTTCCGAAAGCCAATTCACAATGAGGTGCCTGGATGAAAAGTTTGAAGAATTTAATGTCACGCGCAAGATCGCAGCGAGGCAGCGGCCGGCGGGGAGCGGTGCTCGCGGTTATTCTGGCCGCGCTGTTGGGAACAGTGAGCGCGGCAAGCGCGCAAACGCCCGCGGCGAAAAGGACAATCATTCGCGCTGGGCGCGTGCTGAATGTACGCACGGGGGAGTTGCGCGCCAATCAGGCAATCGTGATCGAAAGTGACAAGATTGCGCAGATCGCGCCGTCCAACGAAGTCACGCCGGCTGCCGGAGACACCACGATTGATTTGCCGGACGCTACGGTGCTGCCCGGCTTGATCGACATGCACACGCATCTGACGTTTGAGTTGAATTCGCTCGGTTACCAGGGGCTGGGGATCTCGACGGCGCGCGAAGCGTTGCACGGCGCCAGGAACGCGCGACGGACTCTCGAAGCGGGCTTTACGACAGTGCGAAATCTTGGCGCGAAAAACTATGCCGACATCGCGCTGCGCGATGCGATTAATGATGGGGACGTCATCGGCCCGCGCGTCGTCGCCTCAGGGCCAGCGCTCGGGATCACTGGAGGGCACTGTGATGAAAACTTGCTGCCGCCCGCGTTCCATTTTCAGGGGGACGGCGTGGCGGACGGCATCGAGGGCGTGCAGCACAAGGTGCGCGAAGTCATCAAGTACGGCGCGGATGTGATCAAGATTTGCGCTACTGGCGGAGTGCTATCGAAGGGCGATGACCCGAACGCTTCGCAGTATACGCTCGAAGAAATGAAAGCGATTGTGGCGGACGCGCACCGGTTGGGCCGGCGCGTGGCCGCGCATGCTCACGGCGCCGAAGGCGTCCGTTGGGCTTCGGAGGCCGGTGTCGATTCGGTCGAGCATGGCCACCTGATGGACGACGCGGCCATCGCCACGCTGAAGAAAAATGGAACGTATCTCGTGCCGACGCTCTTTCTCGGCGAATACATGGAAAAGAATATGGATCGCAGCGACGTGCCGGAGTTTTCAAAGCAAAAGATGCGCGACGTGATTGCCGCGATGCGGAAGAATGTCGGAAAAGCGTTTGGCGCCGGTTTGAAAGTTGCGTTTGGCACGGACGCGGCGGTTTATCCGCACGGGCTCAACGCAGGAGAGTTCCACGTTTATGTGAGTCTGGGAATGACGCCGCTGGCGGCGATCCAGACGGCGACCATCAACGCTTCGGACTTGCTCGGGCCGAAGTATCTTGTCGGTTCGCTGGAGCAGGGCCGTTGGGCGGACGTCATCGCAGTGGACGGCGATCCCACAAAAGACGTCACTGTCCTGGAGCATGTAAAATTTGTCATGAAGGGCGGCAGCGTCTACAAGAACGACTATGCGAAGCGCTGATCTTCACTAGAGAACGGAATGGCGGAAGCAGGATCATTTGCGGAGAAGGTAAAACAGCAGGCGGACATCGTTCGCGTGGTGGGGGAATACGTTCGCCTGAAGAAAACTGGCAAAGACTTCAGCGGGCTGTGCCCGTTCCACCAGGAGAAGACACCGTCGTTCACGGTCTCTCCGATCAAACAAATTTTCTATTGTTTCGGCTGCGGCAAGGGCGGAGACGTCTACAACTTCGTCATGGACATGGAGAAATGCGAATTTCCCGAAGCCGTGAAAGTGGTCGCGGAGAAATGCGGGATCGCGATCCAGCGGCAGAAAGACCGTTCGCCGGAGGAGCGGAAAGAAAACCAGCAGCGTTCGGTTCTCGTGGAAATGCACCGCGAGGCGCAGACGTTTTTCGTGAAGCAACTCGAAGGGACTCTCGAAGGGAAAGCGGCGCGCGCGTATCTCGAGGATCGCGGGCTGGATAAGGAAGAGCTCGGGCGTTTCGGGATTGGCTACGCACCGAGCGGCGGCGACGCGCTGCTGCGCCATCTGAAACCAAAATACAACGAAAAATTGCTTGTGGATTCGGGACTAGTCTCCCGCGACCAGAGCGCAGGGCGGCTGTTCGACCGCTTCCGGCGGCGCATCACGTTTCCCATTTCAAACGAATCGGGAAAAATCGTGGCGTTCGGGGCTCGCGCGCTGGGCGAGGACATGCCGAAGTATCTTAATTCGCCCGAGACGCCCATCTATTCCAAAAGCCACGTGCTCTACCACATGGACCGCGCGAAGGAGGCGCTACGCCGGCAAGATTTCGCGATCCTCGTTGAAGGCTACATGGATGCGATCGCGGTGGCGCGCGCGGGAATCAGCAACGTGGTGGCGAGTTGCGGCACGAGTCTCGCTGAACAGCAAATAAAATTGCTCGGACGCTTCACGCGGCGCGTCATCGTAAACTACGACCCGGACACTGCCGGACAGGCGGCGACAGAGCGGTCGCTTTCGCTTTTGCTCGAGCAAGATTTCGAGGTGCGCGTACTTGCGTTGCCATCGGTCGGCGACAAGAAAGCCGATCCGGACTTATTCATCCGCGAACGCGGGAAAGATGAATACCTCAAGCTGCTGAAGGAAGCTCCGCCTTACGTGGACTACTTGATTGCACGCGCGCGGCAGATGGACCTGACGACCGGAGAAGGAAAGCAACGGGCGCTCAATTTCCTTTTGCCGTATATACAGAAAATCCCCAGTGGTATTTTGCGCTCAGAATGGGCTACACGGATTGCCCAACAACTTCGCATCGATGAGCCGCTCCTGCGCTCGGCCTTGAGCAAAGCAGCGAGGGAGCGCCGCCGCGAAATCAAGAGCGGTCCGGAATGGATCGGGCGCGCTGCGAAACCCGTCGAACGACGATTGATTCGCATGCTGGCGGAGGCGGAAGGCTTCCGGCAGGAACTCGCCAAGCACCTGCAAAATGCCCATCTCTATCACGGACTGGAGACGGAGAAGATTTTTGCGGCGCTGGTGATCGCCAGCCTGTCCGGCCAGCCTGTGCAGGCCACTGAAGTGGGAGCAATGCTGGAGGAGCGCGACCGGCGGCTGCTCTTCGAGATTTTGTTCGAAGAGGCCAACGAGCCGACCTGGGAAGAAGCCATGAGTTGCATCGAAGCGCTGCAACACCGCCAGGCCGAGCGGGAGCTGGCCGATGTACAGCGCAGCATCGAAGCAAACCCCGCAGCCCCAGAAATGCGCGGCTTGCTGGAGAAGAAACAGGAATTGATGCGCCGCCTCGCCGCAGCGCGGTGACCGTCGAAACGCTCTCCGATCCGAATTGGAGCGGCTAACCATAACACCCCTCCCCTGGTTTTTTGTAAGTGTTGCATCTAAAGGGTTTAGAGTCTATGTAAGTGGTTTAGAATCAACATTTGCGGACATTTCTACAAGTGTTGATTCTAAAGAAGTTGCCCGGGGCGAAAAGGACAACTCGGGGAGCGCGAATTTCGGCGGAGTACGGCACCGCCGGGATCGCCCACTCTCAAACCAAATCAATTGCATAGTGGGGTCGCGCAGGTTTACCTAAGTGCTAGTATACGCTCATCGTAACAGAAGTCAAGGGAAAAGTAGGAGCGCGCCGACAGGTTCCGTGCTTCTGCGCCTCGAAACAGGGGGTGACATTCCGGGCTACGTGGAAGGCGCAGGTCGCCGACGCATCAGCCAGACCGAAAGTGCCAGCAGCGCCGCAGGCAGCCAAATCCAGAGAAGCTCACTCTGGAGGACGGCAAGTCCGCGGTCTGTGAAAAACCTCCCGACACCGATGGGTGACACTCGAATGGGAGTCCAAGGAAGAAAATAACGGTGATTGTCGAACGGGGCGAAGAAAGCGACTCCCAGACCGCCATCGGTCATGGCGTCCAACAAACCATGGCTAGCGGTCGCCAGAAAGAAAAATGACCATAGCGCGAGTTTGCCAAGGCCGGGTGCTTCTCGCCAAGATCCTATGAGCAGCGCCGCGCTTGCAAGGAGAGCCGCGGAGAAAAGCGAGTGCGTGAATCCGCGGTGCCCCCAGAAGTCACCGTACCGGATGCCGAATCGGAAGCCAAGCACGTCAATATCGGGAATTACCGAGCAGAAGGCCCCGATAACCCAAACTCGTTCTGGCGTTCCTGCGCGGTAGAAACAGGATCCGACGCCCAAGGCTGCGACGGCATGTGAAAAAATCGATGCCACTGCGAGACACTCCCTCCCGTCGGAGCTGAGAGTAAACCGCCGTGGTGAAGTCTTCCACAGAAATCCACGAATTAAAACATTGACGGCAAGGGACTTAAACGTGTAGCGTAATAGGGTTTCGCGAGTAACGGTTTTGCCGTTAAACGCATCTATATAATTGTGTTTAGCGGCAGGGGCCGGGCTCCCAAAGTGCGGGAAACGGGCAACGCACGGGGCCAGCGGCGGGCAAGCGGCGCGGCGCAGAGGTTTTCAAATCAAAAAGCTAGCGATCTTTTGGGGAGGTTTCCCCGTGGTTTGCGCCTGCGCGCCAGCCTGCGCGTGTCTCTGCGAATGGAGACGGTCCCAGACCGGACTTGGGAATCTTAGCATTGCGGTAAAAGTAGCGGGAGGAATTTGTGGCAGCAGTAGGCCTTGAAGAGAAATACGATGCGGTACGCCAGCTCATTGCCGTGGGCAAAGAACGCGGCTATCTGCTCTACGACGAAGTAAACGATTCGCTTCCGGCGGAGGTGCATTCCTCGGAGGAGATCGACGATCTGCTCACCACCTTCGAGCGGAACGGCATCGAAATTTACGAGGACCAGGCTTCGGCGAAAGCCGCGCGCGCGGTGGAAGTTTCCGCGGAAGCTGGCGACCACGAAGTGGTGGTCAAGGACGACGCGCACTCCGACGAAGGCAGCAGCGACCTGGACCTGACACCCGGTTCGCTGGAAAAAACGAACGATCCCGTGCGTATGTATCTGCGCGAGATGGGCACGGTGCCGCTGCTGACGCGCGAAGGCGAAGTCACCATCGCCAAACGCATCGAGCGCGGGCAGCTCGTGGTGATGAAGTCCATCACGCGGTCGCCGATCGTCATCAAGGAACTGATCGCCGTCGGGGACGATTTGCGCAAGGGCGTTCGCTCGATCAAAGAGATCGTGCAGTTTGACGACGAAGAGCTGACGGAAGAGAAGATCGCCAATAAGACCAAGCAGACGCTCAAGTACATCGACAAGATTGCGAAACTGTACGAAACCGCGCTGAAGCAGGCCGTAAAGCTCGATAAAACACCAAAGGCCAAGAAAAGGTCGTACATTCGCGCGAAGTGGGAAGTAGCGCGGACGCGCGTGGAGATCTCTGTCGCCATCCGCGACATTGACTTCAATCCATTTGAGAAAAAGCGGCTGATTGACAAAATGCGCGGCACGGTCGAGCGTCTGCAATCTCTCGAGCGCGAGGCCGGGCGCCTGGAGCGCCGCGCGGACGTGGCCAAAGGCGACGTCGCGGCGGAAGCGCGCAAGGAACTGCGCACGCGCCGCACCGAACTGAAAGACATCGAAGAAGCCAGCGAAGTCGGACTCACCGAATTGAAGCGCACGCTGACGTTCATACACCGCGGCGAAGCGGAAGCCGAGCAAGCCAAGAAAGAACTGATCGAAGCCAACCTCCGGTTGGTCGTTTCGATTGCCAAGAAATACACCAACCGCGGACTGCAATTCTTGGACCTGATTCAAGAAGGCAACATCGGCCTGATGAAGGCCGTGGACAAGTTCGAGTGGCGCCGCGGCTACAAGTTTTCAACGTATGCAACTTGGTGGATTCGCCAGGCCATCACCCGCGCAATCGCTGACCAGGCGCGCACCATTCGTATTCCGGTGCACATGATCGAGACGATCAACAAGCTGGTGCGCACCAGCCGCCAGCTCGTGCAGGAACTTGGGCGCGAGCCAACCAGCGAAGAAATCGCCAAGCGCATGGACATTCCGGTGTCCAAGGTGCGCAAGATTCTGAAGATCGCGCAGGAGCCGATTTCACTCGAAACGCCGATTGGCGAAGAAGAAGATTCGCATCTGGGAGACTTCATCGAGGACAAGGCAGTGGTTTCGCCGTCCGATGCAGTCATCAACTTGAACTTGAAGGAACAAACGTCCTCGGTGTTGAAGACGCTGACGCCACGCGAGGAAAAAGTCATCAAGATGCGCTTCGGCCTGGACGACGGTAGCGAGCACACGCTCGAAGAAGTGGGCCAGTCCTTCGCCGTCACGCGCGAACGCATCCGCCAGATCGAAGCGAAGGCGCTGCGCAAGCTGCGCCACCCGTCGCGCTCGCGCAAGTTGCGCGCCTTCCTCGAAGGCCCTTCACGCGATTATCTCTAGAAAAACCCGAACGCCTCTGAACGAAGACGCCTCCGGCCATACTGGAGGCGTTTTTATTTGTCGTGGAATTCTGAAATGACCTCGATCAACCCTACAATGTTCTGGTTGAACTCGGTTTGTTTCTCCGCAGGTATCCAATATTCGAGATGAAGTGACCCTCCCACCTTCTGCACCGTGAATTGTGATAGATACTCTGCCTTAACCGCAAAGCGTGTGACATATCCTGCCTTCGAGTGTGAATTCTTTGCGTTCCAGTCGCGCGCGATTTGAGTCGCGTACTCTTCATTGAGAACCGGATAAAAAATGGGCTGGCCGGGAAGACGAGGCGGGAAGGACCGAAATCCTGACTCTGCGATAAGACGCAGTTCGTCCTCACCGACGGGCCGGAACAGAACCGTGGTTTCTTCCATGTTCAGACCCTGCAGATGCTGATTACGCCGGAAGTTCCACGTACGCGGAATATGTGTGTGGTTCGGGGACCGCCTGCCCTTCCTCGCGCAGTCCGTCGAGGTGGAACGCAATTGCCTCTCTCATGTTATGTTCCACTTCTTCATGGGTCCGGCCAGTCGAAACACATCCCGGGAGATCTGGAGAGTAGGCAGAAAAGCCTGTCTCTGTCGGCTCGATGACAATCAAGTATTTTTTCATGACTTCAACCCTGCTTGTTTCAGGATACTGTTCAATGTTCCCGGAGCTAGGTCGTCGCCCGGCTTTCCCGGGACAGTTACCAAACCTAGTTTAACAGAATGCTTGTACTGCCGATGACTGCCCCGTGTCCTCACGAGGAACCAACCGTCGGCCTCCAACATTCGTATCAGATCGCGGACTTTCACGGGCCAAAGTTATGCTCCGCGCTCAACCTCGTCAACCCTGGAGTTTTTCGTAACGCTCAAAACATCTGTTGGTCGCTTTCAGAATGGCGCAATGACTCGCAGTTATGTATCTCTCATTTGGCGCTGGCGGAACCTTGTTCTGGCGGCCGGCCGAAGTGCGTGAACATGCGAGCGATCCACACAAGGATGAACGCAGAAAACCCGGCGAGGATGTACCACATGCGGGAAATGTCAGGCCGGTTGTTCGGGTGCAGATTGGACTGGATCGCGTAGTCGAAAGTGACAATGATGACCACGAAAACGGCGCAGCCGAACCACGCAAAATAGTTGCTCAGGAATGCTTGCGTTTCCGCTAGACGCTCCAGCGAGAGCCAGTATTGCTTGTTCGGCAGATTGATCAATTGCGGCGGCATTGCGGAAATGATGCGCGGAATGCCAAATCCGATCATCGCGGCGAGAACGCTCACGCCGACAAAGACTGTAAAAAAAGCCGGTTTTGTCTGCCAGCCGTTCGCCACGCCGCGCCCGTTGAAGTGCGAAGCCACTACTTCGGGAAGTTGCGCGTAGAAGGACGAAAAATAAAGCCCCGCCGCCAGGGCGAGCAAGGCAAACACCAATTTAGGAAGGCTGGACTTTCGCATGATGGGTCCTTTTCGGAGCATAAGTCAGAGAGAACCGCCGTGCAACACTGCCCACGCAGACTCCACGCGACACAGCACATTCCGGCTTGCGAAAGTGAAAAAACTGAACGCCGCGAGACTCTCCCTGCATATAGAATAGAGCGCAGGCCACAGCGAACCATGAAGACGAAGCGAAAAATTGCCGCGATTGTGCTGGTAGCGCTGCTGGGTGCAGTTGCGTATGGACTGTTCCGCACAGGACAGCCGGCAAGCGCTCCCGCGACGAATACCAAGGCCGCATATGGTGGGGCAGCGCAGGCGCCCATTGTGGATCAAACGCCGCTGTTGACTGCGCAGCGGCTGGCGCAGATGCCGACCAGCACAGAGGAACAGCCATTCGCAGAGGAAGCCCTGCGGCTCGGGGACCATGAGATGGACCTGGCCTTTGCCGCTGCGGTGCGTGACGCCGAGGAACATCCACCGGTCTTAAGCGCCGAAGCCAAGGAGATACAAGCGCGGCTGCAACAGGCCGAGAGAGCCGTCGACGCAGACAAGGCAGAGGTCGCGCGGCTCACGGCAGCCTATGAAAAAGCCAGCGCGGACAAAAAGGATGCATTGGACGACCAACTTGATGTCGCAAAGGCTCAGATGGAGCTGGACCAGGACGAAGCCGATGATGCCAAGCAGGACCTGATCCGTTCGGGCGGTGATCCGAAGGGCAGAATCCAATCGATGGTTGAGGAACACGAAGCCGCTTCACACGTGGCAGATACCATGCATGTGTCGGTCAGCAATGATGTCGAAGCGCAAGGATTGATTCACCGGGTGCAGCGATGGTCGGCGCTTCATCAGAAGCAGCTACTCCTCTGGCACGCCAAGCAAAACGCGGAGGCCATGGCCATGTCACTGACTGCGCAGCACAATGCGCTGGAATCGCAGATCAGCTCTGGGAAAGTCCGCGCAACTCAGACGACCGAGCAAGCGACCTCCAGTGCGGACTCTGGTGGTACCGGGAAACATTCAAATCTGAACCGGGAAGAATCGACGGCTCTGGTGAAGGCAACGAAGCTGCGCGCTTCAGAGCAAAAAACTTTGGCGGGATTTGGCAAGAGGATCGACGACCAAAAACAACTGGCCGAGGTGTACGCCAAATGGATGGATGTCGTTGCGGCCAAGCAGCAGTCGGTCGTTCACCGCATGTTGATCGGCTTGGTTATTATTTTAGGAATCTTGCTCGTTGGCATCTTTTTCGATAGCTGGCTCGAACGGCTGCTGGGGAAAACATCCCTGGATCGCAGACAGGTCGAAACGATGCGCACGGTAACGCGCGTGACGTTGCAGATCTGCGCGGTGCTCTTCATTCTGCTCGTGATTTTCGGACCGCCGAGTCAGCTCGGAACGATTCTAGGTCTCGCTGGCGCCGGTCTTACCGTGGCGCTGAAAGACTTCATCGTGGGCTTCCTCGGTTGGTTCGTGCTCATGGGCAAGAACGGCATCCGCCTCGGCGATTGGGTGGAAATCAACGGCGTGACGGGGGAAGTGGTCGAGCTTGGGATGTTTCACACTGTCTTGCTCGAAACCGGCAACTGGACAGATTCGGGCCACCCCACGGGACGGCGCGTTACCTTCACCAACAGCTTCGCGATTGAAGGCCACTACTTCAATTTCTCAACGTCAGGACAATGGTTGTGGGATGAGTTGCAGGTCGTGCTTCCCACAGGACAGGACCCTTATCCGATTATCGATGCGATTCAGAAGAAAGTGGTTGAAGCGACGTCCGAGAGCGGGAAGCAGGCCGAACAAGAGTGGAAGAGTGCGGCGCGTTCTCGCGATATGAGTGCGCTTTCTGCGGCGCCGGCCATCAACGTAAAGCCGGTCATCGGCGGTGTGGAGATTGCCGTGCGATACATCACCAGGGCGAATGAACGCTACCAGCTGCGCGCCAAACTTTATCAGGCCGCGGTCGAACTCCTTGGCGGGAAGAATTTGCCGCTGCCTGCCGCTCCCGAAAAGCCGGCCTCCAGTCCAGCGTGAAGTGTCATGGCGGCCTCGCGCTGGATACTCTTCTCTCGCCGACAGCTTATCGCATGAGCTGGCGCGCACGGATGGCGGAAACCGTGGCTCCCGTGTAGAGCAACGCCAGGAGCGCGTATCCGGCGAGCAGGCCGGCGCCCTGGGCGACCCAGCCGAGGGCAATACTCATGAAGAGCTGCACGACAGTGGTGAGAATCGCCATCGCGGATTGCGTTCGTCCCATGAAATGCCGGGGCACGATGGTCATCAGCGAAGACTGCGCCACGACTCCACCCAGCGCGCGGCAGAATCCAAACAATACTTGCATCACCACGGCGCCCACAAGAAACGCGACGAACGGAGTCGTCATGTGCCCTGCCGCGAGTCCTGCACACGCCGCAACATAGAGGGGCATGCGCAACGACTGCCGCAACTGGCTGGCAATCAGTCCTCCGACGATCGCGCCGGTGGCCCAGCCCGCTTCCAGAAAGCCCAGACCACGCGGGCCAGAATGCAGAATGTCGTTCGCCAGCGCGACGAGCACGACGTTGGCGCTTACCACGCCAGCCATCATGACGGAGTGCGTGACGCCCAGCGCGAGGACCAGCGGCTGCTCCTTCAGATATGCGAAGCCTTCACGCATGTCGGCATAAACGGCCAGCGAAAGCCCCGCCTCGGCGACTTCCGGATTCTCCACTGTTTCCAGCGCTTCGGCAGTTGCTTCGGTCGCTTCGTTGTACTCTCGCGGATACCGCTGATGCTCCCGCGGCGAGACGTACCCGCGGCGCACCTGGTACAGGCAATAGGCCGACACAAAATAAGTCAGTCCGTCAATAAAAAGAATCCCCGCGATTCCAGCGGAGTTGTAAATGAAGCCGACAAATGCGCCCGCGATCAGCATTCCGCTCTGCACGCCGACGAGCACGGCGGCGTTCGCGCCGGTGAATTGGCTCGCGGGGATGACTTCCTGCACTAGCGCGTTCACCGTTGCCCAATACATCGCTGAGCCCGTTCCGGTGATGAGCGTCATCGCATACAAATGCCAAAGTTGGAGTTGCCCGCGCCAGGCAATGTACGCCGTCGCCAGCACGAAACAGCCGCGGACAAGATCAAGCAATACGCCCAGGTAGCGCCGGTCGAGGCGGTCAATCAGCACGCCACCGAGGAACGGCACGAAAAGCCCCGGCACGGTCATGACGATCACCTGCCAACTGACTTTCACGGTCGAGTGCGTGACCGCCAGGATGTACCAGCTCACGCCCGCGAAGTTCATTCCGCTGCCGAAGAGCGAGACAAACATGGCAAGAAAGAAATAGCGAAAGCCGCGTTGTGCCCAGATCAGCTTCCAGTCCACCGTATTTGCCATCGTGGTTGCCATGACGAGTGAGAAGCCAACCATTCTAGCGGCTCGCAGGTACATCGCGAAACGGCCATTGCCGCCCTTTCCTAAACAAAGGCGATCATATTGACAGGGCATAGTTTCTTCTGCGTGTTGAAAGAGTCTCGCATTGCTATATACTTTGATTTGACAAATCAAAGTATTATGACTAAGATTCCATCGCAATGGACAAGAATGCCGTGCGACAGGTGATGGAGCTTTACCCGCGCATCTACTTCGCCTGCCATACACGGCACGTCCGCGATCCCGAGACTCGCCGGCTCCTGAGCGCGCACCAGGCCAGCATTCTCGATCACCTGGATGAACACGAGCCACTCGCGCTGCTCGACCTGGCCAAGCACATGGGCGTGACTCCCTCGACGATGTCTTTGAACATCGAGAGGCTGGTCCGGCGCGGATACGTTTCACGCGAGCGCGCCGCAGAAGATGGCCGCCGGCTCAAGCTGCTCATTACGCCGGCGGGTGTTCGCTTGCGCGAAGCAAAGTCGGTCCTCGATCCGGCGCGAGTGCGCGCTTTGCTGGTGCGGCTGACGCCCGATCAGCGGGAAGCGGGAATTCAGGGTTTGGCGCTGCTGGCGCGCGCCGGGAGTGAACAAATGGAGGAACAGAGCAAACGAAAGAAGAAGGGGGGCGGCCGCCTGCCCTCCTAGCCGAACAAGAGTGATTTTGTATTGCGAGGTGCAGCATGAAGTGGATTCTTTGGATTTTTGTCACGCGCGCCGGATTTCTGATTTTGATCGTTCTGATCGGATGGCTCCTTCCGAGGGACCATGTGGCCACGCGCCAAGGACGATATCGCCAGCCGCCGGAAGCGATTTGGACAGCGATTACAGACGTTGACGCGATGCCTTCATGGCGCCAGGGTCTGAAGAGTGTGAAGCGTTTGCCGGACAAGAATGGATTGCCAGCGCACATCGAGGTAACAAATTCCGGCGAGATTCCGATGGAGACCGTAGAAATGATCCCGCCACGCAGGCTGGTCGGCCGGATTGCGGATCCCAACCTCCCTTTTGGCGGGACGTGGACGTTCGAAGTCACGCCAACTGCCGAGGGCGGCGCGTTGCGCATTACCGAAAACGGCTATGTAACAAACCCAGTCTTCCGGTTCCTCTCCCGTTTCGTCTTCGGCTACACCGGCACAATCGAAATGTATCTGAAATCTCTGGCCAAGAAATTCGGTGAAGAACCAAGAATCGAGGAATGAGCCATGGGCAGTGAAGCGTTCTGCAAGGTGCAATTCGGAAAGCAGCGGTCGGAAGGAAAGGCTTTGCTCGAAACCTGCGAGATTCTCTTTCGCGGCGAATTTCGGCTGAAGATTCCTTTCTCCGCCATCAAATCGGCGAAAGCCGTGGATGGTGAACTCCGTTTGCAGACTGCTGAAGGGCTCGCGGTCTTCCATCTCGGCGCGGCCGCCGAAAAATGGTGCGACAAAATCCTTCATCCCAAATCGCGCATCGAAAAGCTCGGCGTGAAGCCCGGAGCAAGAGTTTCTTTAATCGGCAGCTTCGATCCAGAGTTTCTCCGCGAAATAGCCGAACTCACGAAGTCTGTGAGCAAAGGCAAAGCTGCGACAGATACGGAGTGCATCTTTTTCGTCGCTGATCCAAAGGAAGGCCTCGGCGCCTTGCAGAAGATCTCGAAATCAATGAAAGGCTCGGCCGCACTCTGGATCGTCTATCCCAAGGGCCAAAAGCACATCACCGAAAACGACGTCCTCGCCGCAGGCCGTAAGGCCGGCTTGACAGACGTGAAAGTGGTCGGTTTCTCCGCCACCCACACGGCCCTGAAATTTGTCATCCCGCTGTCAGGCCGCTAGTCGATTCTTAATTCACAAGTAGCAGCAGAAAGCGCCACATTCTCCCAGGGATTGGCGGGATTGTAGAAGACAGGTGCTTCCATGTCTTCATATAGTTCCCAGGACTCGTCGGTCCCCTTACCCTGCACCAGTCGGCCCGAGGAGTCCCGGAACTCATATCGGAATTGGCTTCGACTATTCTTGCCACGGCTAGTTTCCTGGTGAGTGACGACAGCCAAGGCGAGGTCTCCTTCCGCCAATAGCTCTCGATCTCTCCGGACGCTGCGAATTGTCGTTATTCCGATGACCGACCAGATCAGAGCGAACAATAGGAGGAGACCAAGATCGCCAAGAGTGGCAAGAGGGTCGGAAACCGCGATCTGGTTTCGCACGGTCTGATAGCCGAAATAGGCTATGAGTATCCACGAGATTGGAAATGCGATGGTAATGACACGGGCCACTGGTTTGAGCCGTACCCGCCGGGGTTTGCTTAGGGCCCACAGGTACTGATGCGTGTTGACGGGAAGCTGATTGATGCTTTGCTTGTCCGCCATAACCGAAGTCAGCGTATTCGTGTAGACCGTAGCTGGGTGTGAGGCTTCCATTTCTTTCAATTTCCGCCAAGACCCAATCGCGCCGCCAACGGGCAATACAGACAAGAATAGAAAAGGGACGAGTGCGAATGCGGACTTAGACAGGTAGCCGACGAAAGCGAAGAAGCAGGCAAAGAATAACAAAATCCAAGGAAAATGCCTCAAAGAGGCCCGCTCTATGTCTTTCGCGAGTTGCAAGTTCCAGCCACAGAACGAGCAATAGGGCTTTGAACGGCCCCAGAAGCCAGAGCCACCCATCGCCGTCATTCCGCACTTCGGGCACGTCACTCTTGTCATCTAGGAAATGTATAACTCTCTCGCGCTTGTTTATCGAGAGAAAGTTTTACGATTTTGCATTCTTGCGTATGATCAACATGATGGCGCACTTGTTGGAAGTGAGAGGATTGACAGTGGAGCTGCCCACACCGGCGGGATGGGTGCGGCCGGTAAATGAGGTGTCGCTACGTATCGCTGCGGGCGAATCGCTTGGCTTGGTCGGCGAATCCGGCAGCGGCAAGACCATGCTGTCGCTGTCGCTGATGGGTTTGCTACCTCCAGGAGCGCGGGTGATCGGTGAAGCCTCGTTAGCGACGAAGTCGCCCCCCAAGGACTTAACGGCGCTCTCCGAGCGCGAATGGCGCGACGTTCGCGGCGGCGAGATCGCCATGGTCTTCCAGGAGCCGATGACGTCATTGAACCCGGTGATGCGCATCGGCGTGCAAGTGGAAGAAGCTATCCGCGCGCATCAGCCGCACTTGGAAAGCAGCGAAGTGAAACGCAAGACGCTCGATTCCCTGCGGCTCGCCGCCGTCCCTGAACCCGAAATTCGAGCAGAACAATTTCCGCACCAGCTTTCCGGGGGCTTGCGCCAGCGAGCGATGATTGCCATGGCGCTAGCCGCGCGGCCACAGCTACTGATCGCGGATGAGCCGACAACCGCGCTCGACGTTACGGTGCAAAAGCAAATCCTGGATTTGCTGGACCGCCTGCGCTGTGAACTGCAGCTCGGCTTGCTTTTCATCACTCACGATCTGGGAGTCGTTGCGCAAGTGGCCGAGCGCGTGGCCGTGATGTACGCGGGACGCATTATCGAAGACGGCCCGGCGGGCGAAGTCCTGGCAAGGCCGCGTCACCCCTACACCCAGGGCCTGCTGAAAGCCTCACCAACTCTCAAGCGCGGCGCGCTCACGCCGATCCCCGGCACAGTTCCTCAACTCATGGCGTTGCCGCCCGGTTGCGCATTCGAACCGCGCTGCGAATTTCGCCGCGACGAATGCGCCGCCGCCGTCCCCGCGCTTCGCATCATCGCCAGCGATCATGCCGCCCGCTGCATCCTGGTCTAATGGAAACTCTTCTTACAGTGCGTGAATTGCGCAAGACCTACCGTCGCGGCGGGGGTGTCTTTTCGCCAGATTCGAATGGCGCGCGTTTCACAGCAGTCGACGGCGTGAGTTTTTCCGTTTCCCGCGGCGAAACATTTGCCGTGGTCGGCGAAAGTGGCTGCGGTAAAACCACGCTCGCGCGCATGCTCCTCCGGCTGATCGAACCCGACAGCGGTGAACTTCGCTTCGAGGGACGCGATCTTGTCACCATGGGTGGAGAAGAACTTCGCGTCCAACGTCGTCAGATGCAGATGGTCTTTCAGGATCCCTTCGCCTCGCTCAATCCCCGCATGCGCGTCGGCGAAATCGTCTCCGAGCCGCTTGCCATTCATGAGCCCGGTCTTTCCGCCGCCGACCGCTTCGCGCGCACGGCGGCGATTCTCACCCGCGTCGGTTTAAGCGAAGAAGCAATGCGTCGCTACCCGCACGAATTTTCCGGCGGCCAGCGCCAGCGTATCGGCATCGCCCGCGCTCTGATTCTCCAGCCTAAGCTCATCGTCGCCGACGAGCCCGTCTCCGCCCTCGATGTTTCCGTCGGCGCGCAGGTTCTTCTCCTCTTGCAGGAACTCCAGCGCGAATTCGCTCTGACCTACGTCTTTATCTCGCATAGTCTTCCCGTCGTTGCGCAGGTCGCCACGCGCATCGCCGTCATGCGCGCCGGTCAATTCTTGGAAGTCGGTGATGCCGAACAGGTGCTCCAGCACCCAAGAAACGCCTACACCCGCGACCTGCTTGCCGCCGTCCCCGAACTTCCCCGCGCCTAAGCGATTTTTCTCCATATCTTTCTTTTCTTACTTCTGGCCTTTTAACTTTCAACTTTCGACTGTCAACTTCTTTTTCTCCGCGCTAGAATCCCCCCACTGAAATATTTCCCGGTAATCGTGCGTAGTCCCTCTCAGAAGGCAGTCCTACGCAACCTTGTGGTGGAGGAGTCCTCGATGGCTACAACCCCTGTTCCCGCGCAGGAAACGCAAGCTTCGATCAGTTCGTTCGGCCGGATCGTCGGCGTTTTGTTCTCGCCCAAGAACACGTTTGAAGATATCGTGCGAAAACCGAGTTGGATGCTCCCACTTGTGCTCACCACAATTCTCAGCATCGGCGTGAGCTTTTCGATCAACCAGCGCATCAATTGGCGCGAATTCATGAACCAGCAAATCGAAAAGAGCCCCCGCGCCGCACAGATGTCCGCCGAGCAGAAGCAGCAGCAAATTGAGGGCGGAGCAAAGTTTTCTCCTGTTTTCACGTATTGTATCGGCCTTCTGGGCCCGATTCTCGGTACGCTGATCATTAGTTTAGTGATGTGGGGTGCGTATAGTCTTCTCGGAGGCGTAAGCACGAATTTTGGCACCGCATTCAGCATAACGGCGCACGCTTTTCTGACGGGACTAGTCAGCAGTCCCCTTTTCATTCTGATTCTGTATCTGAAACCTTATGGGACGGCAGATCTCGAAAATCCCGTGGCCGCAAATCTTGCCGCGCTCTTGCCGGACGATTCCGCAAAGTGGCTGATGGCACTCGGCAAGTCGTTTGACCTCTTTACATTCTGGACGCTGATTCTTCTCGCTATCGGCTTCGCGGCGGTGAATTCCAAAAAGCTGAAGGGCGCCAAGTCTTTCACCATTGCCTTCAGCATTTGGGCGGCCTATGTGGCGTGCCGCGTAGGCTGGGCCTTCATCTTCTCCTGATACACTGAGGCAGGGCAGGCATTCTTGCCTGTCCTGCTGCCAGGTGTTTTGCCGAAGATGAATTTTTCGTTTGAAGTTGCGAAGACCGATACGTCAGGCGCACGCCGCGGCCGCCTGACCACGCCGCACGGCACGGTTGAGACTCCTTTCTTCATGCCCGTGGGCACACAAGCTTCCGTCAAGGCCCTGACGCAGGAAGCGCTCGAAGAACTCGGCGCGGAAATCATCCTCGCAAATACCTACCATCTTTATCTGCGCCCGGGGCACGAACTCGTGCGCAAGCTTGGCGGCTTGCACCAATTCATGTCCTGGCCTCGCGCCATTCTCACTGATTCCGGCGGCTATCAGATTTTCAGCCTCTCCGAATTGCGAAAAATGACCGACGAAGGCGTGCGCTTCCGTTCCCATCTCGACGGCTCCGAGCATCTCCTCACGCCGGAAAAAGCCGTTGAGATTCAGCTCGCGCTCGGATCAGACATTGCCATGGTCCTCGATGAGTGCATCGAAACGCCCGCGCCCCGCGAGAAAGCGGAAGCCGCGCTGAAACGCACCACGGAATGGGCTCGCCGCGCGCGCAACTATTTTCAGGATTGCGCCCGTCGCAACGGCGATCTCAGCCAATGGCAATTCGGCATTGTGCAAGGCGCAACGTTTGCCGACTTGCGCCGCGAAAGCGCGAGGCAGCTTCGCGATCTGGATTTTCCCGGATACGCTGTCGGCGGCCTCGCCGTCGGCGAACCGCACGAAATGACCTGCGAAATGACCGCGGAAGTAACGGCGCTTTTACCCAAGGACCGCCCTCGTTATCTCATGGGCGTCGGCCGCCCAGAACAAATCGCCGATTACGTCGCACTCGGCATTGACATGATGGATTGCGTCCTGCCAACGCGCGCCGCGCGCCACGCCTGCCTTTATACCAGCGAAGGCCGCGTGCTCATTAAGAACTCGCGCTATTCACAGGATCAGCGCCCCATTGATCCCCAGTGCGCTTGCTCCGTCTGCCGGCGCTATTCTCGCGCCTATCTTCGTCATCTCTTCGCTGCGGGAGAAATCACCGCTGCCATCCTCGCTACCCCCCACAATGTCCACTTTTACCTTGACATAATGCGCCAAATCCGCGAGGCTATCGAGTTTGGGAACCTAGCGAATTTCTCATCCGAGATGCACGCGCGCTATGCTGCGGGACCGGCCTGAGGGCTGAATTCCGGGGGGCACGCGAGCCATCCCGCGGGGCGCCAAAACGAATCGCATGGAAGTCCGTTGAGCAGGAGCGTGGGTGATTTGCCCGCGGCGCGGTCTTTCTGTCGTTCTTTTTGCGAAGGACGCTCATCGCGTCGCCTAAAACGCAGGCAGTTCGCAGAACGATTCGATGGCGGTAGTCCCAGGAACACGAACAGCGTGAACTCAGGAGCGCTCGCTTTCGGGATGCATCACTGAGAACTGAGAACTGTCGGCTGAAAACGCAGAGCCAAGGGATAAGGACTGGATACCAACGCAATGATGGCGGCAATCCTATTACAAGCTTCGAGCGGAGGCTTTGGCGGCTTCTTGATTCCTCTCGGTCTCATGTTCGCCATCATGTATTTCATGGTGATCATGCCCCAGCAGCGTCAGCGTAAAAAAGTTCAGGAAATGCTCGGCGCCCTTAAGGCCGGCGACAAGATCATCACCAACGGCGGCATCTATGGCACCGTCAACGGCATCGATGGAGATTCCGTCATTTTGAAAATCTCCAGCGAACCGCAGGTTAAAATTCGCATCACGCGTGCGGCGATTGCTCAGGTGGAGGCATCGGAAGATGCAAAATAAGCCCACCCTTCGCCCGGCTACACGTCTTACTTTCTGACCATGAACCCTAATCTGAAGTGGAAAGCGCTGTTCATCTTCGCCGTCATCCTGTTCTGCATCTATTTCCTTTTCGGCTATCCGGTGTTCCCCACCTCGCTGGCGCAGGTGAAGGACAATTTCTCCAAGCAGATCAAGCTTGGCCTCGACCTCCAGGGAGGCACGCACCTCATCCTCCAGGTCCAGGTTCAGGAAGCCATCGCGCAGGAGACGGACACCACTGTGGACCGTCTGACCGCGCTCATGCGCTCCAAAAATATTCGTTACGATGAAGTGCGCCGTGTGGATGACACGCACATTCTCGTGCGCAACCTGGATTCATCTCAAGTCTCCGATTTCCGCGATCTGGTCAACCAGCAATACAACAACGTCTGGGTAATATCTTCCACCGCCGGCGATCCCTCCAGCTACACCTTGACTTTGAGCAATGGCGCCATCGCTCAAATCCAGGAATCGACGATGACCCAGTCGCTCGAAACCATCGCTCGCCGCATCAACGCCCTGGGTTTGACCGAGCCGACTATTCAGCCCCGTGGTGGCCGCAATGCCAACGAGATTCTCATCCAGCTTCCTGGAGTCGGAGATCCTGCTGAGGCCAGGAACGTGATTCAGGCCGGAGGGCAGCTCGAACTTCGGTTGGTCGAAGACCCCAGCACCTATCCTTCAGTGGCCGCCTACATGGCGCAGCACACCGTACTTCCTGCAGGCACCGAACTAGTACCGGGTAGCGCCGAAGGCCGTAATCCCAACGGGACTCCCGACAACGGCGAAGTTTGGTATCTTCTTGATCGCGCTCCTGTCGTCACCGGCCGCGACCTTCGCAGTGCCGTCGAAAATCGCAGTGCCTCCAATCCTGGCATGTGGCAGATCAATTTCACTCTCTCGCCCGAAGCTGCCCGCCGTTTTGGGCCCTTCACTCAGCAGAATATTGGCCGCCAGATGGCCATCGTTTTGGATCACCGGGTGACTTCCGCGCCCACCATTCAAGGCAAGATTGAGGATAGCGGCGAAATTACGGGTAATTTTAGCCAGCAGTCGGCTCACGACTTGGCATTGACCCTCCGCGCTGGCTCCCTCCCCGCTTCCATTAAATATCTTGAGGAGCGCACTGTCGGCCCTTCGCTCGGCGCGGACTCCATCCGCCACGGTGTGCAGGCTTCCGTGCTTAGCTTGGTCGTGGTCATGCTCTTCATGCTCGTTTATTACCGCCTCTCCGGCGGCAACGCCGTGCTCGCCCTTTTTCTTAACCTGGTCATTCTCTTGGCGTTTCTCGCCATGTCGGGAGCTGTTTTAACACTTCCCGGCATTGCTGGTGTGATCCTCACCATAGGTATGGGTGTGGACTCCAACGTCCTGGTTTTCGAGCGCATCCGCGAGGAGCTGCGCAACGGCAAGTCCGCTGCTGCCGCTGTAGATGCCGGCTTTGACAAAGCCTTTTTGACGATCATCGATACGCACGTAACGACCGTGGTTTCGGCAGCCTTTTTGGGCGTCTTCGGAACCGGGCCGATTCGCGGCTTCGCCATCACCTTGGTTGTCGGCCTGGTGGCTAACATCTTCACCGCTGTCTATGTCTCGAAAACGATTTTCCAGTATCACCTGACGAAAATGGACCGTCAGGCCGAGTTGAGCATTTAAGGTGTACTAGAACTGCCGGGGCGAGTGTCCCACTCAAATCCAAACGAGTGGGCTGTAGGTTCAGGGCGTGATTTCCTCTACCTTGGTAGAGGTCTTTTCGCCGGGAACATTCTACCTCCCCTGGTGTCTAAGGAAGGGAAGCAAAGGCCGCATGATCGAGCTCTTCAAACAGCCCAACATCGATTGGATGGGCAAAGCCAAGTATTTCTGCGCGTTAAGCGGCATTCTTCTCCTCGCCGGATGGGCTTCGATTCTCTTCGGTAGTGGCATTCGCTACGGGATCGATTTCAAGGGTGGCACCAACGTGGATGTTCGCTTCGCCCAGCCTCCGAATGTTGACAAGCTTCGCAGCGGCCTCGCCGCCCAGGGGCTTGGCAACACCGAAATCCAGAGCATCAGCGACATTGGCAACCCCAACTCCAACGAAGTCGTTATCTTCGTGGAAGGCAAAGGGCAGGACGAACGAGCCCTCGAGGACGGACGTGTAAAGGTTCTCGGCGCCCTCAACGCCACCTACGGTATCTCCGGCTCCTCCAAGTCCGACTTCAATTCTGCGACTCCCGCTTCTCTCGCCGCGCTTCTCACCGAAAAGGATCCGCTGCTTCTTTCCGCCAACGCCGGCGATCGTTACCAGCAGCTTGCGAAGAAGATTCTCGACTATCGCGACAAGAACGCCGGCGGTGTGCTCACCAATTTCGATGACCTCTCGAAAGTGGATGGAGTCACCGCGCCGGTTCTCGCCGCCCTGAAAAACAACTACGTGCTTGGCCCCTTTACCATCCGCAACGTCGAAATCGTTGGCCCCAAAGTCGGCGCCGAGCTTCGCCAGCAGGCGATTTACGTTACCCTCTATGCTTTGGGTGGCATGCTGTTATATATTGCCTTCCGATTTCAGGGCGGTGGCTCGGTTGGCCAGTCGTTTTTCGTACAGAGAGGTTTTGTCGGCTTTGTACTTCGGTTGCTCGATAAAATGATCTTTGGCCTGGCGGCCGTTTTGGCCGTGTTTCATGACGTGTTGATCACTCTTGGCTTTTTCTCGCTGACGCATTTTGAGATTTCGCTGACGGTCATTGCGGCGTTGCTTACATTGGTTGGTTATTCCATGAATGACACGATCGTCATTTTCGATCGCATCCGTGAGAACAACCGCTTGCTGCGCAACGAATCGTTCGCCGACGTGGTCAACAAGTCCATCAACCAGACTCTTTCGCGAACGATCTTGACCAGCGGTCTGACTTTCCTTACCGTGCTTGTCCTGTTCCTGATGGGCGGCCAGGTGCTTCGTGCTTTCTCCTTTGCCCTGGTGGTAGGGATTGTGGTAGGAACGTACTCCAGTTTTGGTATCGCTGCCCCCCTCGTCGTCGCCTGGAATCGCTGGCGCGGACAGGGTGTGGTGGCAGGCACCGGACCCGCAGCCGGCAACAAAGCCCGCGGTAGCGAAAACGTCTCC